>ENA-OPBF01000762-OPBF01000762.1-human-gut-metagenome-genome-assembly--contig:-NODE-762-length-23810-cov-3.126668_pt1 | contig 23810 bp, 35 predicted proteins | sample MGYA00241067_ERZ501450 | MGnify/ENA primary metagenome ERZ501450 (study PRJEB25962, sample SAMEA2042516) | human gut metagenome | biome: human gut; feature: human-associated habitat; material: faeces... | reverse complement strand
ACTGCGGTGTAGTCCGTGGGAGGATAGGTCGTTCTGCTCATGCAGGGCGCTATCGAAAAAGATTTTTTGAATCTTTTAAGTGCTCATTGCACTACCGAAAAAGGTGTGAGACAATACACCTTGTTTTTAAGGGCGATTGGCGCAGCGGGAGCGCAGCTGCCTTACAAGCAGAAGGTCACAAGTTCGAATCTTGTATCGCCCACCATTTATTTTCGTGCATTGTATAATGCACGTTTTTTGTTTTGGGCGCTTAGCTCAGCGGGAGAGCATCACCTTCACACGGTGGGGGTCGCTGGTTCGAACCCAGTAGCGCCCACCATTGAAATGCCAGGTCACAAGGCTGTATGCTTTGTGACCTTTTTTGATACAGGGGCAAAACACTGTTTTATTCCGAAATAATTCCGAAATCGTTCCGACGAATTGCATTATTTTGCATTTAATTTAGCCACAGCTTCTTCTAAATCGTCGGTATTTACGTGTGTGTAAATGCGCATCGAAACGCGTTCGTCTTTCTGCCTTAGAAGCTGCTGAATAACCTTTGGCGGTAGTATCTTTGCTGATTCAGTTGCAAACGTATGGCGCAAGTCGTGGAAGTGAACACCTTCGCATCCTAACTTTTTTCTGTTTCGCTGCCACCATCTTCCTAAGACCTTAGGGTCTAATGGGTCGCCAAGCTCATTGGCGCATACGGTGTGCTCATCGCCTTGTATAACGCCATATTTTTTCATCTGACGTGCTTGTTCTTCTTTACGAGCTAGTAAGTAGACAACTAACGCTTCCTGCACTGGTATGGCTGTTAGCTTTCGATTGTGCGCTTTGGTGTCGGGAAGCATCAGGATACCGTCTATCAAGTTGACGTTCTTCCATTGCAGCTTTGCGCATTCACTTCGCCTGAGACCTGCTAACAATGCCAGCATTACTGCAGCATGATGCCTATCGGTTGGAGTACATGCCTTTATCAGATTCTCCTGCTGTTCCCTGGTAAGGGGTTCACGTTCTTCGGTATCAACCCTAGGCCGTTCTACGTTTTCAAAGGGGTTTCGAAACGCTAAACCTTGAGGGATAGCGTATAAGTTATACATGGTGCTGGCTGTTTGCAGCACCATATTAACGTATGTACCTGATAACGGTTTACCGCTGGCACTATCGCCTGATAGCATCGCCTTGACGGCATTCTGTATCATATAAGGCTCTAATTTGCCTGCAGGCATCTTACCAATATGGCGAGATAGAGCATCAAGCAGTCCTTCTATTTTGTTTGCAGTACTTTCTTCAATTTGCTTCATATTAAGGCGATGCGGTACGTATTCCTCTGCAAGCTGTTCGAAGGTCAGTTTGCGCCCAGGAGCATTACTTGATTGGTTTTCGACTTCTTGCTCGAACTCCGCAAGCGCAGCCTTGGCTTCACGGTAAGTTCCGCTGAAAGTCTTAGTCTTTTCACCATACTTACCCGTTCGCGGATTAAGCCCCGTGCTAACACGCAGTAGCCACTTCCTGCACTTCCCACGCGGCTTACCAGGCTCTAATTGCTTAGGCTCCATGGTATAATTCACCTGCCGATCGTTGCTCGATTGGTTCACCTTTTGCCCCGCGCTGGTCGCCAAACTTTTGCGGGGCATTATTTATTTAGATTCTTTTATTTTATTTTCTATGTATTTGAAAACGTCATGATTCTCTTCGATCAATTCTGCTCCAAGGTCTGTCATTGACCACTTCCTTTTATCTGTGTCGATGTACTCATAATCGATTAAATCTAAATTCTTAAACTTTATTAGCTCCGTGTTGGCTTCAAGTATGTAGTCGTTATCGTATTCGCTATCGTAGTCCTTAAAATTAAATCCATCATCGCTTGTATAAACAGCCCAAAGGACTACTTTTGAATTGTGGTCTAGATGCTTTATGTAATCGGTAAGCTCATTCTTTTTCTCTTCGCGTTCTTTAAGTTGTTTTGCTTGTTTGCTTTCCACTACTTCTGGGTGCCTGGTAATGAGATCGTTTATTTCTGGCTTTAGACTCCATGTGCAATATGTTCCAGGGGCCATAAGAGGAGGAACGCTAATTAATCCAGCACTTGCTAGGGTCATAAGGGCGCTATCAAGTGCTTCTGCTTCAATTGATCCTCCCGCTTCATATATTTCAGCCAATATATCTTTTTGTGCATCAGGAAATTTGCTTACATATTCCGTAAGTTCTTTCTCGGTTAATTTTGGGTTTTCAAGCTTCTGTATCTTTGCCTTTAAAGATGAGGTTTCGTCAGATAAACTAGCATTTTTCTTAGCAAGTTCCGCGTTTTCGATCTTGCAGCTATTCAGGTCTTCTTTAAGCTTCTCCTCGTTTTTCAGTCTTTTGTTCAACCGATAGTACTGGACTGTCGCTCCTAAAATGCCCCCAAAAACAAGTACGAGAAAACCCAAACCAATAACATCCCAAAAATAATACGTGATCGACCAAGCAAGCCAGTTACCATCAATACTGCTAGCGATTGTGTATACATCACCAACTCCCATCATGCGCTCACCTCCTGGGATGCAGGTATATCATTTGGCAGCATCTTTAGACATTGCCGCAGCGTCTCGTGCGGTATCCAGGATTCTTTCTTTTCTATCTACAGTGGACGATCGGTAGCAGTCCATTAGCTCTTGTTCGTAGGGACTATTTATAAGCGTTTCTTCCTTTGGGTGCGATTCGTACCAGCCAAGTACATCGTTGGGTGTGCAGCCAAGAGCAACTGCGCAATTCCATACTTGCTCAGCATTCATCATTGCTGCGCCCGATTCCCAAGACCTGTACGTGTATTTATTTACGCCGATTTTGTCGGCAAAATCATCGCGATTAGAATAGCCTGCCGCTTTTCTAAGTCTCATAAGCTGGATGTTCATTGCTATTCTCCTTAGCTTGTTCTATATGCGAATAATACAACGAAATTAGCAAATACACAATCAAATTATTAGTTTTTGCTTGACACTGCTAACCAGAGTGTTTACTATTCACCTAGAGTTGCTAATCTGCTTAGCACTTCTTGAAAGGAGCCTAAATGCATATCGCAGGAACAGTACTTATTTTTCTTTCGCTTTTCCTGGGATTCGAAGCAGGACCGTGGGTATTTTTCATCGGTGTTGCCATGGTTGGCTTCGAGTTCGGCAAAAGGTTCGCCAACTGGGATTGGAAGAAGGAGCGGAAATGAAGAACTACGTCTTAGTTCTTATTTGGCTGATCTGGGCAGTGTTCTTTGGAACTGGACTTTACAGCAAGTCTATCGGATTGGAACACGAAGGAAACAGCTTGCTCATTATGGCATTGCCATTCTCAGGAATTCTTCTTGGTTGGGGCTTATACGAAGTGAAGGGAGGTAAGTAATGGAATTCAACAACGAAGTATTAGCTGAAAACATCCGTTCTCGCTTAGGCGTGCTCAAGATGTCTCGTCGTGAACTTGCTGAGAAGGCTGGCGTATCTGTTAGCACCGTGAACCTTTGCGCCAACGGTGAACAGATTCCAGGAGCCGACAAGCTGTTTGCAATGTCTGAGGCTTTGCAGTGTACGCCTAATGACTTGCTCGGATGGCAGAAGAGCGCGTAAGGAGGTGATTTATTTGGCAACGGTATCTGAACAGCTTGACGCTTCTATCGAGGAAAAGAAAGCATATACGCGCTTGCTCAACTCAATCGCTGACTTTAGCGAAAAGCTGGTTAAGGGAGAGGCCACCCCTGACGAAATTGCATACATGTCAAAGGTGGCTGATCTTGCGGAACAGGCTAAGTACGAACGCATGAAGAATGCGATCTATCAGCAGTTCCATTTTGGTAGCGATTTACTTAGTTCTCTGTAGCCAGTCGTGGTAGCACTCAAGGGTGAATAGAGAAAAACGCTGAGCGTATTCTATTGCTACAACGGCCTTACCTTGATCGGTTTTTGCTTCTTCTAAATAACCAAGATAGGTCTCTGTAAGCTTCTCACGTTTCTCGTCATATTTTCCACGATCAATCTCGGATAGAAAATCGCTGAAATCTTTATTCATTGCTTTCACCTCCCTTAACAAGAGAGGGTAACACGGAAAGCCGAGGTGATTCCCATTAAGAAAGCATGGCATTGGCTGATCTATGAATCCAGTACGCAGCAGTTCGCGGCAGTCGCATCAGCGGTGGTTGTTCTTGGCTGTGCGCTGAGTTTCACGGCTGGCTACCTAATTGTAAAAGCACTCATGAATTAGGAAGGAGGAGAGATGGACATTCAAGTTTTCAACAATGAGCAGTTTGGCAATGTTCGCGCCATGAGCTTAAACGACGAGCCTTGGTTTGTAGCTAAAGATGTTTGCGATGTCCTTGGTATTAAGACAAACCATTTGCGCGAAGACGGGCGCGGTCTTGATGATGATGAGGTAATGAATCTCCCTAATTGGGAGGTTGGCGGTAAAGCTCCTTTGATCGTTTCCGAAGCAGGATTTTACAAGCTGGTAATGCGATCCAGGAAGCCAGAAGCTAAAGCATTTCAGCGATGGGTTACTCATGAGGTCCTACCCGCGATCCGTCGCACTGGTGGCTACATGGTTGCCAAGCAAGACGAAACACCAGAGCAGATCATGGCACGCGCGGTGCTGGTAGCTCAAGACACCATCGAGCGTCAGAAGAAACAGATCGAGGAGCTTAAACCCAAGGCGCTCTTTGCTGATGCGGTAGCGGCAAGTGATGGCACCTGTTTGGTCGGCGAGCTCGCAAAAATGCTCAAGCAAAACGGCGTGAACATGGGGCAAAACCGTCTGTTCGCCTGGATGCGCGAGCACGGTTATCTCGGTAAAACGGGAAGCAATCGTAATGTTCCAACGCAACGCGCAATGGAGCAAGGTCTGTTCCGCATCAAGGAGACCGCCGTTACCCATTCGGATGGCCACGTAACCATCAATCGCACGCCCAAGGTCACGGGCAAGGGCCAGCGTTACTTTATCGACGCATTCGCAAAGCGGGGTGAGCTCGTTGGCTAATAAAAAGAGCCAGGCGAAAACGCCTGACCCAAAACCCAAGTCGAAGTATACACCAATCGCGTCAGGGTCTAAATACCTCACGGTTCGCGAGTTTGCCGACCTCTTTAAGCTTTCGCCAATCTCTGTACGTAGGCACTGCGAAAACGGCAATATCCCTGGCGCAATTAAATTCGGGACACTTTGGCGCATCCCTGTTAAGGAGGAAGACTTACCATGCTAGAAAACACTATGCTTGCAGATGCAATTGTATGCGTATTAGCTTTGGCGTGCTTCCTTGCCTATGGATACTACTTTACGCATAGGGGCTAGTAATGGAGTACCGCTTCGAGATTCCTGGCACGCTGCCAACGCTTAATGAGTACGTTAACCGTGAGCGCACCAATCGCTTTTCTGCTGCAAGCTTAAAGCGCAAGACGCAGGACTACATAAGGGCATTCATCCTGGATGCTCCTAAGTTCCCAGGTCAAGTTACGGTGTGGTTCGATTGGATAAGACCCGATATGCGAAGCGATAAAGACAATGTGGCATTTGCGAAGAAATTCGTCCTAGATGCGCTTCAGGAAGCAGGCGTGATTACAAAGGATAGCTGGAAGCTCTGCACTCCATATGATCGAAAGTTTGCCGTTAACAAGTCCAATCCTCGCACTGTTGTGCTGATTACTGATGAGGACTTTTAGTTTGACGCGCAAGGGAGCCAAACAGCACGGATGGACTACGGCAGAAGAGCGTTTCTTGCTCAAGTACGCAGGCGTTCTGACCAGGCGCGAGATATGTAAGGAGCTTAAACGCAGCACGGAATCAGTGAGGAACAAAGCCAAGCGATACGGAATATCCCTGCGGTGTTTTGTTAGCAAGCTTACCTGGTGTAATCAGTGCGCAACTTGGCGAACAACAGTGTCGGAACGCACAGGATACTGCCGTGTATGCGCTAAGCGCGAAATGCTTGCCAGGAGCGAGCAGAGAGTAAGTGATGCTCTTGAGCATCTTAGCTTCAACCAACGCATAGTTTATCTCAATGAGGAAGCGCACCGTGGAACTAGGCAGGCTCCATCAAAGCCCGTTAAGCAGGCGTCAACGGTTGGCAGCTTATATGCCAGGAGGAAAGCCGAAGAGCAGTACCAGAAGGATTTGGAGCGGTGGGAAATTGCTTGCTTAGATCAGCTTATCAACGCCAATAAAACCAGGCTTAAGCGCATCCGCCAAAAGCTCGGCACTAACCCTAGAAAAAAATCTAAATGAGTGACCACTTTATATATAAGACCTGTTCAAACACTAAAAGGAGCACAAATGGATATTCCAGAAATTGTATTTAAGCTAGCTGTTTGCGTATTTATGATCGTCACAATCATTCGCGAAACCAATCATTACCGTTTTTTACAAAAACTGGAAAACCAATTGCGCAATCGCGATGCCGAGACTAATTCCGCTAAAGACAGTTTGAAGGGTTGACTTTAGCTCTTCCCTGCGGTCGCGTTCGCTCTGCCTAGTTCTTTCTAGGTCGATATGTTTAGGCGCTTTCTTCATGCGCGCATGGTCTGGAAGGTGTCACTTTGTTTTACGGAATTATTTCCCCAGATCAAAAGCTCATGAATATCTATAAAACCAGGTCAAATGAGTGTCACCAAACCCCCACTCATTTTATTAGTTCATTAAAATACATAACACCTGATAGGAGGTAATATATGCAACTCGAAGTAGTGAACATCGAGGACGTATATCCCGATGAAAACAATCCTCGGAAAACCTTTGAAGGCATCGAGGACTTGGCGAAGTCCTTTGACCTTAATACCGAACGTCCTGGAGAGCCATTTACGCCGCCCATCCTGGTACGTGATGGCGGCATCTTTCGCATCGTGGACGGCGAGCGCCGTTATAAGGCACTTAAGCTTAATCGTAAGCAAACCTTTACCGCCAATGTTTGCGACGACTTGGACGAAGTAAACACGCTCATGGCTATGCTTGCAACCGACAACAAGCAGCCCTTATCTGACATTGAGAAGTCGCGTGGCGTTCAGCAGGCGCTCCTTCTTGGTGTTGATCCAGTAAAGGTCGACAAGACCACCAAAGGCGCACATGCAAGGCGCATCAAAAAAGCCATGGAGCTGGTAGACGATGCTGCAGAGGATATGAGTCTTGATCGCTTGCTCGCGATTGAGGAATTTAGCGAGTATCCATCAGTAGTGGAGATGCTCACCAACTGCCGTGAGCGCGATTGGGAGAGAATCGCTGATTCTGAGCGCAAGCGTATCAAGGACGAGAAGCGCATGATGGAAGTGCGTGATGCACTTATTGAGCGTGGGTATACCATCTGCGATAGCGATGATAAGCCTGACAATTACTACTATGCAGGAGCGATCCGCACTGTAAAAGAGGCAGAAGAGCTAACAGATAGCTCTGATGAAGTTGTGTTTACGCCAGGGGTGGGCAACCAGTTGTATGAAAAGCTTAAGCCGCGAGAGGAAGAAGAACGTCAAGTATCTGTCGTTGCTCAGATTCGCAAGCTTAAGGACACCTTTAAGGAATCGGAAGAAAAGCGCATGCTGTGGTTCGGCGAGCGCATGGGCGATCCTGATAACATACCGCATCTTAAAAAGCTTGCCGTCGTCGCTTTTATTGAATTTAACGACATCATTATCAACCGTTTCAAGGATGGCTTTCAGATCAAGATGGACTGCACACCTTGCAAGCTTGTGATGGCAGTTGGCTATAGCAAGATGCGCATCTCGATTCTTATGTATATCAATGACCTGCTCGATTCGCCAGTGAACCCCTGGAATCTTCCTCGCTTTAAGGAGTACCTTGAAGTTATTGAGGCCTTCCTGGCTGATGGCTATGTGCCTGACCAGTGGGAGCTGGATTTATTTGACACGATCAAGCACGTAATCAAGATCACCGAGGAGGCTATCAATGACTAAGCCATATACCGAGATTCGCTTTACTGGCACGCCAGAAGAGATCAACAAGCAATGGGTCGAGGCTCGCAAGAACGGCATCGGCGGCTCTGATGTAGCGAGCATCATGGGGCTTAACAAGTACTCATCGCCGCTCAATGTGTGGCTCATAAAGACGGGGCGCGAAGAATCGCCTGACTTATCCGATAACCAGGCAGTAGAGTGGGGCAACCGTCTTGAAGACGTGGTGGCAGATAAGTTTGCTGACGAACATCCAGAACTGCAGGTGCGCCGCCGCAATGCAACCATGGTATCGATTAAGCGCCCCTGGGCGTTTGCCAACATCGACCGCTGGGTAACAGATGGCAAGGGTAATGTGGGCATTCTTGAAGTAAAGACCGTAGGCATGCGCCGCGCTGCCGACTGGGACAACGGGGTTCCGCTGTATTACTTAACACAAGTCATGCACTACATGAGCGTCACGGGCTATCAGTATGCATGGGTGGCAGTCCTTATTGGTGGCCAAGAATTCCGCGAATACTACATCGAGCGCGACGAGCAGGACATTCAGGCAATTAATGAAGCGGTAGATACCTTCTGGCGCGACTTCGTGGAGACTGATACCGCGCCTGCGCTGATTGGCAACGATCCAGAAGCTAATGCGTTGTTATCTCAGCATTCCGACCCATCAACTGAGTTTATCGCGATGCTTGACGAGGATGTGTCCATGCTTGACGAACTCCAAGAGATTAAAGACCAGATGAATGATCTTAAGCACCGTAAGACCCTGATCGAAAACCAGATCAAGGACTTAATCGGCGACAACAAGGGAATTGAGACCGAGACCAAGCGTATTACCTGGGTACGCTCCACTCGCTCATCTTTCGATAAGAAAGCCTTTGACGCAGCTCATCCAGGCATCACCAACGACTACATGAAAACAAGCGTAACCAACGGAGGTCTTCGCATCTCCGTAAAGAAAGGAGCCTAAACATGGCTAAATGGGCTCCCGTCAGCGGGTATGAAGGGATATATGAGATATCTGACGACGGAAGAATTAGAAGCCTAGATCGGTGGCATACAGGAAAGGACGGCAGGAGGGTTCCATATAAGGGGCGAATGATAGCTCCTGGCATTGGAGTGAATGGATACAAAGTTGTTTCTCTTTGGAAAAACGGAAAGGGGAAAAGCGTATATATCCACAGGTTAGTCGCCGAAACATTCATCAAGAATCCTGAAAACAAGAAGACCGTAAATCACAAAGATGGAAACCGAACTAACAACAATGTTTCAAACCTCGAATGGGCAACATATTCCGAGAACAATTTGCATGAGTATCGCGTGCTTGGGAAGAAAGGCACTGGGAGAAAACTGACGGATATGCAGGTTGTTTTTATACGTAACAGCAAGGAAAGCCCAAGGGTGCTTGCAGCGATGTTTGGCGTAAGCGATTCGGTTATATGCAACGTGAAGAACAAAAAGATTTATCGAGAAGTAGGAGGCGCAGTCTAATGGGACAGTTGGCGCAACAAGCACAAAGTAAACAGATCAAAGCAGCTAATCCAATCGAAGATATCAGAGGATATATACAGGGCCAGTGGCCAAAGATTGCCAAAGTGCTGCCGAAGCATATGAGTCCAGAGCGCATGATGCAGCTTGCCATCAGTACCATCAACAAGAACCCAAAGCTGGCAGACTGTACGGTTGAATCCGTTCTGTCATGCTTCATGACTGCATCATCGCTTGGTCTTGAGCCCAATGATGTGAATGGACTCGGACAGTGCTACATAATCCCCTACGGTCGCAAGGCAACGTTCATCCCTGGATATCGCGGCCTCTACAAGCTGGCGCTAAATTCAGGTGAGATTCAATCAATCACCGTTGAGGTTGTTTACGAAGGTGACGAGTTCGAGTATATGCTCGGAGACGATGCCCGTATCGTTCACAAGCCCAGTATGACAGCAGATCACAAGCCAGAGAATATGGTATGCGCCTATTGCATCACGCGATTCAATAATGGTGGAATTCAGCGCACCGTAATGAGTAAAGCTGATATAGAACGTAGGCGCAAGGAATCACAGAGCGGAAAGAGGTCGGACAGTCCATGGGTTAAGTGGTACGAGGAAATGGCCAAGAAGACCGTCATGCGTGCCGCATCTAAAACCTGGCCACTTCAGTCGGAAAAGGCGCAAGCATTTCAGGAAGCAACTGCTTCCGACGAAATGGAGGGTGGAAGATTCGAAGAGCTTTTTGAGAAACCTATTTTTGAAGAGCAATCAGTGGTAGAGGTCGTTCAAGACACCGAACCAAAGGGCTTGCGCAAGGCGGTATGTAAGTCATGCGGTAGCGCTATTGAGGTGGCAGCAGATGCGACCTTAGAGGACGTTAGTGCCAACATGCCTCCATGTTGCGAGAAGATGCAGCTCGAATGGGCAGAGGGTGAGTAGTCATGAGCATCAATCGAGTAACTATTTCAGGCAATCTCACGCGAGACCCCGAGCTGCGCACTACTGCCACTGGTAATCCCGTCTTAGGTTTCAGCGTTGCAGTAAACGATCGTCATAAGAACAGTACAACAGGTGAGTGGGAAGACTATCCCAACTTCATCGACTGCACCATGTTTGGAACGCGAGCCGAGAAGATTGCAGGCTATCTGTCTAAGGGTTCCAAGGTCGCTATCGAAGGAAAACTTCGCTGGTCTCAGTGGGAGCGTGATGGGCAAAAGCGTAGCAAGATTGAAGTGATCATTGACGAAATCGAATTTATGTCGCGCGGCGACCATCCAGAGGTGCAGGTATCGCAACCAGCACCAGCGCAACCATCTAATGCGCAAACCCAGATGCCTGGCATGCCTGTTGCTCGTCCCGTTGTGGATGCGTCTATTTATGACACCGATATACCGTTTTAAGGAGGGGTCTCATGATTACTCAAGCAAGTCTTGTTGGTGTGCATGATCGCATGACCTATAAACCGCTTCTTGTTTTCAAACTTGTTGCGGAGAACGACCATGAGCTGCGTATTCTTGGTCGTGCAGGATTTGGTCTCAGTGTCTTACATCAGCAGGAATATACATTCTTCTATGACATTAATAACGGGGAGTGCAGCTATGACCCGTTTAAGCTTTCGGATCAGGAAACCATCGGAGAAGCAGCTCGCTGGATAAAGAAGAACGGCCTACCTGAGCCTGGCACATTCATCGACTGCGACTACCTGCGTGGAGAGAAGGACGAGCCGATGACTTTCGAGGATGAGTTCGACTACTGTCCTTGGAAAGATTAGGACTATGGGCGAAGCAGGAAAAGAACTAGACCATGGTGGAGTCAAGTATGCGCCCTTTTATCGGTCGTTTTATCAAGTAGCTAAAAACCTTCCCGACAACGATCGCCTGGCACTTTATGACGCGGTTAATAACTATTGCTTTAACGGTGTTTATCCCTGCTTTCGTGAGATGGATATCGAGAAACCTGAACTACTTGAAAACTGCTTCGCCATCATGGCTCCCGTCATGGAATCGACGTTGAAGAAGATGGTTGGGGGCGGCAAAGGTGGTCGCCCTCGGAAGAAGTCTTAAACGACTGGTAAAGACCTAAAAACCATAGGTTTTAACCTACCTAAAAACCATAGGTTATTAACAAGATTAAAAGAAAAAGAAAAGTAAGAATAAAAAGAAGAAAAGAAAGGGTTTGTGGATAACTTTCCTTTCTTGGATGGGATATCTCATGAAACGAAACCAAATCATAGCAGCCATGAATGCGCTGCCTGAGGATTGTGAAGTTGAATTCAACATCATCCCGCTTGATCGACAGGTTGAGATAATGACCTTCATGGTTAACTTCTTGGCGCTTGCAAGCATAGCCAGGGGCGAAAACTACGATCCTGGACAGTGGCATACCGCGCTCGTTGATGTGTTCTCAAGGCTTGGTCTTGGCAAGGAAGCTTCTTATTTAGTCCTTAAATCAGCCGCCGATTTTGACAATCGTGTAGAAGAAGCTAACGGCAACGCAATGCAGAATCTCGCTGAGTTGGCGATGCAGTAATGGCTGTCATGTCTTGCGAACCAGCTGATATTGCTTCTGCACAGCGAGAAGCTGATGCAATGTATCAAAACTATCGGAACTTCACACCGTGTCTTAAATGCCCTCATAACCAGCATCACGACTATCCGATCATGGGCGGGCATATAACGGCGAGCTACTGCGATCTTGATGGGCAGTGGCTATCACCAGATCTATACCGATCAACTATTGCTGATATGGGGTGTGAGCCGTGAGCAAAAAAGCATTAACCCCTATGGAACGATTCGAGGAGAGCTTCAAACAGATTGCGCGTAAGTGCTCTGCTTTTGAAGCCTGGCAACGGTTTATCTACATCCTGGCTTACGAGATCGCCTTTGCATCGGGCAACCTGTCAATCCCATTCGATAAGCCCGCAAAGACCTATAAGGCCGAGGTCGAGAACGAAATGGAATCTTATTGTGCATGTTTTCAGGCGTACTACGAAATCGTATGCGAAAACCAATTTCAAGACGTGTTAGGAAGTATTTTCATGCAGCTTGGTATTGGTAACGAAGCGGGAGGACAATTCTTTACTCCGTACCACATTGCACAAGTAGTGGCTGATGCCGCCAAGGTTGAAGATAAGGATGGAATAATCCGAGTATCTGAGCCATCATGCGGCGCTGGTGCTAATGTGATTGCATTTTGCGAAGCATGCCACAAGAAAGGTATCGACTACCAACGCAAGGTCCTATTTGAGTGCCAGGACGTATCAGAGCTTACCGCGCTTATGTGCTATATCCAGCTTTCATTTCTCGGTGCAGCTGCAAAGATAATCGTTGGCGATACCTTGCGCCAAGAAAAGCGATACGAACTCATAACGCCGATCATGGCATATGAACCATGCTGGGTGATTAGAGGGATACGCCATGAGTGGTGAGATTAGGCAGGGTGTACAACTTGTCAAGGCTCAAGTAATTGATCTCGATAAAGCAACAGCAGATAGGATTCGCATACGAATGGAGCCTCACTTGTCCCCAGAGCAGAATAAGCTCCTAAATGAAGCGTTACGCGAATCTATGGGAATAAGCGAGCATGAAGATAATGACGAAGTTATAGAGCGTTTTATAAACGCAAAGCTTGTCCAGGGAAGATCAAGGAAAACCTTAAAGGCATATAAAGATTTGCTGGAAAGGTTCGCAAGGCATACCGGCAAGCCGTTAGTCATTACAACCGCTGATGACATTAGAGGATTTATGGCTGCTTGTTTCGATCGCGGCACATCGCAGGTAACTGTAAGTAATTACCGGCTTTACCTTCTCTCTTTTTTCACATGGTGCGAAAACGAGGAGCTTGTTGTTAGGTCGCCAATGCGCAAAGTTGGAGCGATAAAGATGCCAAAAACGATCAAGAAGCCCTTTAGCGATAAAGAGCTCGAGCTTTTAAGAATCGAATGTAGCAGCATCAGAGATAGAGCCATGATTGAAGTTCTGGTTTCAACCGGATGCCGCATATCGGAGCTTACCGGGATGGATCGAAAGAAAATCGATATGAGCAACAACTCAATCGTAGTTCTTGGCAAGGGCAATAAGGAGCGCCTTGTTTACTTTACCGATGCCGCAAAGGTGTGGCTAGCTAAGTACCTTGAAGAGAGAACAGACAACGATCCTGCACTGTTTGTATCACTAAGGGCTCCATATAAGAGGGTATCGCCAAGTTCGATGGAATTAAGAATCAGGAACATTGGAATAAGTGCCGGCGTTGAGAACTGCCATCCTCACCGATTCCGCCGAACTATGGCAACAAACGCTATCAAACGCGGAATGCCTATCGAGCAGGTGCAAAAATTACTTGGACATGAAGACCTAAAGACAACTATGCGCTACGCGATCGTTGATCAGGAACTCGTAGCGACTAACGCAAGGAGGTTGATTGGATAATGGCAGACACCATTAGTCATATTAGAAACGCACTTGTAACGCAATTAGACCGCCTCACTAACGACAATCTTGAAGGCGAACAACTAAAGACCGAGATTAACCGTGCTCGTGCTATGAGCGAGATCAGCGAACAGGTGTTAGATGCAGGACGACTAGCACTACAGGCTGCTCGGTTCGTTGATAGTTCTTTAGCAGATAATCCCCGACTTCCTGAATACTTCAATGAGCATTAGCGTAAGGCGCATGGTCTACACACCTGAAATGGATGTGTTCCTGAAAGACTTCGTTCCAGGGCATTCCGAGCAACAAATTATTGACGAGTTTGAAGCGCAGTTTGACATCAAGCTACGCCGATCACAACTGAAAGCAAGAATGTATAGCTTGGGACTTAAGCAAGGAATCAATACTGGTCGGTTTAGGAAAGGTCAACCTGCTTACAACAAAGGCATGAAGCAGTCTGACTTTATGAGCGCAGAGGGAATTGAGCGCACTAAGGCAACTCGTTTCAAGAAGGGTCAAATTCCGCATAACGCTAAAGGCTTTGGCATTGGAAGGGAGAGAGTGGACAAGGACGGCTACATCCAAGTGAAGGTAAAGCTGCATTCCAACATTGATGGGCGCTGGAATAACTACCGCTATAAGCACGTGCTTATATGGGAGAAAGAACACGGATGCCACATACCACCCAAAACAGCAATCATCTTCGCCGACGGAAACAAGCGAAACTTTGATCCAAATAACCTGGTAGCCGTACCAAGGCGCATCCTAATGATCATCAATCGACACCATATACCGTACTTCGACAGAGCATCCCTTGAAGCTGCAATGAAGATAGCCGAGATAAAGATGAAAGCTGATGAGCTTGAGCTATCCATACCACGTACATGCAAGGAGTGCGGAGCTCAGTTTAAGCCAGAGTTTAAAAACCAGGTTCGTTGTCGGAGTTGCATCAATGAAAGGAAAAGCAAATGAGCAAGCTAACACAAGAAGAATTGGATCGGATTAAAACCGAATCGTTAAGGGTTTATTGCAGCGGCGTATGTCACAGCATTAGGGATGCTTATGCCCTAACGATCAATGGCTATTCCTTAGCCGAGCTTATTGATGCCGCTGAGTTTCAGGGCGAAACATCATATACACTGCAGACTATCGTCACTCTGGCGCATAAGTATGGCATCGCGCTGAGCGTCGAGAGTGATCTAGTAAGCTCCCGTAAGGAATTCTGCGAGGCCATCGAGAAACGCATTATGCCGCCAGGTATGGAGTGGCCACGTTTTGAGGATGGGGAGCCTTTTAAGTTTGGGGATGAGGTTTCTCTTAATAATCGTTGCGGAAAGGTAAACAGCGTCAAGTTTTACCCTAACAGGAATAGGTCAATTAAAGCAGTCGATGAAGATGGTAACTGGGGTTTTGTTCTGATTGGTGAGGGCGAATTTATCAAGCGCCCCGAACCTAAACAGGACACACTGCAGGATGTGATTGATGACCTGTATAAAACTCTGCCTAGCATGGATGCTGAACGTAATATCACCGTACCTGCAAGCACTATCGACCGCCTAAAAGCGATCCAGGAACGCATGGGTGGTGAGGGAGAAAGTAAAGCTGACAGCCCTGTTGAGATTCCCGAACGCAAGACCTGCCCTCATTGCGGCAGTAGTCACTATCGTTGCCCATATTGTGGGTGCGAAATCGACGATCCCGAATGGTGGGAGACATACGATGAGTGTACTCACGAGTACGAGGCTCAATGCCCCGAATGCGATAGGCGTTTTAAAGTGTCCGTTGAGCTGGAGCCAGTGTTTTCTGTACAGATACCAAGGGAACTTGAGGAATGCTATAAGTGCTGCGCCTTTGAACCAGACATGGACGGCTATTGCGGCTATACAAAATTGGGTTATCACGATCAAGAACATTGCCCATTGGGCTACGAAAAGGTGACACCTACCGCACTATAAACACTGCAGGAAGGTCTTGGTCTTTCTACTTCCTGCATTCATCTTTTCCCTCCTATTCGGGATGTGGTCCCCGGCAAGAGTCGTACCAATGTGGTGCGGCTCTTGTTGTATTTAGTGACACATTGCCGATTCTTGTTGCATCAGAAGCAAGGAGAATCTATGGCCAAACGTTTACGCATACCGAAGCTGGTGCCACGCGGCAGCCATGCCCAGGTAGTTACTCACGCCCAGCCACGCCCGCGCTCAAGTAGGCGCAGCGACAAGGAACGCCTGACCAATGAGCCATGGCGTGCAAAGGGATACGACAGGGAGTATCGGAGCCAAAGGCAGATCGTAATCGAGAAGCAGCAAGGTCGCTGCAAAGATTGCGGCAAGCAAGTGGCAACCAAGCAAGCCGATGGAACATGGTCATGCTCTCTTGGTGGTCAAGTGCACCATGATAAGCCACTTAGTGCTGGCGGTAGCTCACGCGCCTCTAATCTGGTGCTGTTGTGCCCCTCATGTCATTACAAGCGCGATGCTCTGCGCCGTGCACGCGAGAGGGGATAGGGGTCTGAAAAAACGTGTGTTTGTTTGTTCACCGTGCGCCATCCATCAGAAATAAAATGCACGGAAATTGGCGGTTTTGCCTTAAGTGTGACAAGGTACGCCGCGTTTATCGCCGCGTTTAGTGACACCTATTAGAGCATTACACCCATGGAATACGAACGTAAATGCATAATCTGTGGCAAGCACTTTGTAGCCAAACGCAAGGATGCTTCTTGCTGCTCTTCTACGTGCCGAAAACAAAAGACACGACTTACCAGAATGGAAGAAGAAGAGGGGCGCATCATTGAAGAGTTGCGCATGGCACTTCCCAGGCCGCAGAAACCACGTCCAGCAACGATTGATAACATCGCCGAAACCCTAACGGAGATTAAGGGAAACACTACAGCATTGCGCTATTACGCTCGGTCATGTGCTCCAAGTATCAGACCGAACTTGACGATACTTGCAGATTGCATTGATGAGGCTATAAAGGAGGTCGGTTTTTAGTGGCAAAGGGAAGAAAACCAGCGCCTAAAGCAGCAAAAACCGATCTAGTAAAGGCTGAATCTAAGGCTGTAGTCATTAACGAAGCGCCACTTGATGCCCAAACTGGACTTGTCATACCGATGCCTGCAACGGTAGCACTGTTGCCAAACGCTGAACTCTGCTGGCACGTGGTAATGGATGGGCAAACGAGATTTAGCGCCCATGAAGTTCCACTTATTGAATCGTACTGCCTTGCTTATGCCGCGATGCGCCAAGCAATCGACAACATGACGCAAGAAGGCGATGGAACGATCCAGATAATCACGCAGCAGAAAGGTAGTGCACCAAGGAAGAACCCTAACTGGACAGTATGGAGCGAAGCAGTAGACAAGATGCGCCATTTATCTGGCGTTCTTGGTCTTGATACCTTAACTGCCGAGCGATTGCAGCTTACGCGTGCTGCTACTGCATCAATAGCTGTCGATTTGCCTGCAAGAATCAGAAAACAGGCGCAGGAGGCATTAAAAGATGCCACCAAGTAGCACTATCGCCGAGTTTGTTCCAGGAGTAGACAGGTCGAGGCCCTCGAAAGTAGGCAAACAGGAGGCGTTTACTTACCGTTTATTCTTCGAAACACACATCAAACACACTGATAACAAGTACTTTGGCAAGCCTTTTATCTTGGACGACTGGCAATATAACGATATTTTCTTGCCATTATTCGGTCAAGGTCACACGATAAAAGCAGGTTCGGAGCGTGTTTTTAAGCGATCAAAGCGCATTTTGGTTGAAGGAGTACCGCGTTCTGGCGGAAAATCTGACCTTGCTTGCGGCTTGTTGCTGACAATCGCAAGCATGGAGCCTGTTTACAACGGCGAATATGCGGTCATTGCGTACTCAAAAGACCAGGCTCGCAAGGACTTCGGCAAGCTAAAGACCATGATTAGGCTCGATCCAGAGCTTAAAGCCATGTGGAAACCACTTACAGATAGCATTATCAACGAAGAAACTGGCGCAAAGATCATGGTCATGCCGTACTCCGAGAATGCGCTGCAGTCTTGGCACTTAAATGTTGCCGTTTTGGACGAAGTACACACTTACAAAGACGATGAGCTGTATAACGCGGTTATTTCAGGTCAGCGCGACATTTTCAACGCGGTATGCATCATCATTACTACTGCAGCAGGTTCGCGCAAAGGTTTTCTGTGGGACCAGCTCCCGAAATGGCAGAAATCAAGGGATGCGCACGTTGCTTGGTATGGCGCAAAGGACAGCGAAGACCTGGACGACGAGAAAATGTGGAAGCGCGTGCACCCTATGAGCTGGGTATCAGTGGAAGATGTGCGTAGGCAGCGAGAAAATCTGTCCAATAAGCAGTTCGAACGATACGAAATTAACCGTTTTCCGCTCGAAAAGTCAGAAGACAAGGCGCTAAAAGTTGGCGAAGTCCGCCGATGCCAGCGCATTGAAAATCTATTCGACTTCAATCAGCCGTTCATTTTGGGCGTTGACGGTGCCACTTCGGGAGACTCTTTCGCGATTGTTGCTCATCAAGTCAACAATGGCATTGATTGCTACCACGAGTGGGTCTTTGATGAGCCTGGCGAATCTGGCTATTACGATCTAAACCAGATCGAGGAGCTTATTGCATATCTTTCCCAGAAGTATCACTGTCCTGTCGGCATCGATCCTAACCGCTTGTTGTTAATGGCGCAGCAATTACAAGATGATTTCGGTGTAGAGATTTTTGAAGTGCCTCAGAATAACAAGATCATGTGTGCAGCGTCTGAGATGGTGGCACGATCGGTAAAAGAGAAGCGCACGAGCCTGGACGGCTGCCCGAAGCTGGCAGAACACCTTACTAATTGCATCCAACTTACACGTGAGCCTTTTGGGTGGCGCTTTTCGTCTGAGAAGCATGGCCAAGGAACAGACCGAATCGACGCGGCGATCGCTGCTGCTATTGCTAAGTACTCAACTACCACGGTTGGTCCTACCGTGTCCTTTGTCGAATCAGGCGGCATCTGGACTGTTTAAGTGACACCTTGCAGACCCTTACCTCGTAACGATTACGAGAAAGGGGCTTTAGTGGCACGTGAGAATGTAGACAAGCTGCGCAAGCTCGCTAACAATGCGCGCAATCGTGCCCAGCTAGCCAAGAAGCGCACCAATGAATTACAGAGCCTACCTGCTGGCTCTCTTACGCCTATGGGAATCATCGATATCAAGGGCAACAAGATTCTGCCTAAGCCTAATTATGATGCCATGTTTTCCTCGGATTTTATTGCCTGCGAATCGGCAAAGATACGCGCTATTCGCTCGTTGCCTGTTCGATTGCTCCATGATGGCGAACGAGGGCCCGAAAACGCGCTAGATCATCCACTTTCGCGTGTTTTACGCCGCCCTAATCCACTTATGAGTTGGGGTGACTTGGTTTCCTGGCTCATCTTGCGCAAGGACGTGTTCGGCACTGCCTATGTTCGTGTGCAGCGTGATGATCGGTACAACGTTAAGGCGCTCTGGCCTGTTTTGTCTGCTGTTGATCCGCGATTTGATAAGCAAACAGGCGAAGTGGTCTACTGCGCACCGCTTGATAAGTTCAATCCTTCATGGGCGGCGAGAGAAGATGGCGTGCTCGTAGTTAAAACCGATATATCAGACGATGGCGGCGTTACTGGTAAGTCGGTTGCTGAAACTGCAGCAGCAGACATCGGTATGTCGATTGATTTGAGCCTATTCTACAAGTCTCTTATGGAAAACGGTACCCATATGGGTGGCTGGCTCGAACATCCAGGAAAGCTAGAGCCAGAAGATATTACTGCCATTCGTGAGTCGCTTGAAGCGCAGTCTGGTGTTGAAGAAGCTGGCGGAATTCGCGTATTCGATCGCGGGCTGAAATATCACGAGGTGTCCTATTCGCTTGGCGAAATGAACATCATCGAGCAAGAGCGATTTGTTCTAGAGAAAGTATGCCGCGCTTGTCATGTTGACTTGCATCACGTCTATGCAGATGGCGGGGCAACGGCAACAGGATCGCAAGGCTATGACATCGACTTTGTGAAGAACACGGTACTGCCTGAGATTACGGCTATTGAAGAAGCATTCATCCCGATTCTTGACCTATCTCCCCGCGTTGGTGGTGGCACTAATAGCGGCTATCGCGTGGACTTCGATACTAACGGTCTTTTACGCGGCGACTTCAAGACGCGTATGGATGGCTATCGCATTGGCGTATATGCAGGAATTTTTACGCGTGCCTGGTGTTGCGAACAAGAAGGTATTCCTTGGCTCCCAGGACAGGACAAGCTTCTACAACCTACTGCTTATTACATGGTTGATAAGGATGGCGAGCCATATGTTCCAGCTGAACAGACTTCTGGCACTTCTGGCCAGTCTGATGGTGTTTCGGGGATTGATCCAAAGGTAACTAAGGAAGCGCAATAGAAAGGACTACTTATGCGTGATTGGTTTTCTATCAAAAACGAAGCAGAAGTGCTTCGCATTGATATCTACGGACGTATTGGAAAGAGCTTCTGGGATGATGACGCAACAAGCGCGAAGGATGTCCTAGATGCTATTAAGGATGCTAATGGGAGGCCTATTGAGCTGCATGTAAACTCCGAAGGCGGCTCGGTCTTTGATGGCTTCGCTATTCATTCACTACTTCGTGATTCTTCCTCTCATGTAACGGCATACATCGACGGTCTGGCAGCTTCGGCAGCATCCTACATTGTCGAAGCAGCAGATCGTGTTGTTATGTCTGACGTTGCGTGGTTCATGATTCACAACGCTTCAAGCATGGCATGGGGCGACAAGGGAGACCTTCGCAAGGAAGCCGATGTACTCGAAAACATCGACGTAACGATCGCGAAGGTATACGCCTCACGTTGTCCAGAGCATGACCAAGAAGAGTTCCGCGCCCTTATGGACGAAGAAACATGGATGGATGCGGAAACCGCCAAGGAATACGGGCTTGTTGACGAAATCAGCGAAGCATTGCCAGCAGTAGCCTTCCTTGACTTGTCAGGTGAAGATGCACTCAAGAATGCTCCCGAAAAGGCAAAGATCGCAGTTATGGCCATGGCCAAACAAGAGCCATCAAATCCAGAGCCAATAAGTGACACCTCTCAAACAATGCAAGAAGTCAAGGACGTTGAGGGAACGCCACGCGCTTTCCGCGTAATTGACGGTCGTATTTTCCATATCGAAGGAAAGGGAGGCTCCAATGCCTAACACAATCGCAGAGTTGCGCGAGACTGTCGCAGAGTACGAGCAGCGCGTGACGAACTATGCGGAAGCAGGAGAAATTGACAATGCTCATGAAGCTACTGGTGCTCTTGCTGCTTACCGCGAAATGCTCTTAAACGAGACGCAGCGTGTCGAAGAAGAGAATGCTCGCTTAGCTGAGCAAATGGAGGGATTGTCTAATCCTTCTCACCATACTGTTGGTGAGCTTGCTCTTGGCGCTAGGGATGCATTTGATGGAATTGCTCCTGGCTGGAAAGCTAAGGTTGCATTGGCTATGGCAACCGTAGTAAATACTGCTACCACCTTGCCAACTCCAACCTATGAAGACAACAATCTTCCAGGTTTGGTACGTCCGCCTATGGGATTTTTGGATACTATCGCACGTGGCACCACCAATGGTGACGAAAAGTATTTCCTGCCACCAGTGCTTACCAATGCAGCAGCAGGGTGGACTACTGGAACTAATAAGCCCGAATCTGGAATGGCTTGGACTGAGCACACTTCAAACTTAGAAACCATTGCGCACTGGATTCCAGTACATAAGCAGATGGTTCGTCGTTACAACACGCTTGAATCTCAGATTAGTAATGGATTGATGCTTGGTCTTGCCATGAAGCGCGCCGAGATGGTGCTCAAGAACGACAATTCTAATGGCATCATTGGTGCGCTTAACTTCCCAGGCATCTTGGAATTCACTAAGAACGCTGCTGACAACATCGTAGATACCTTGGCTGATATGGCTACTCGCTGCCGAATTGCTTCTGGTTACTCTCCAAACTACGTAGCATTGTCCCCTAATGCTATTCGCGCAATTGCCAAGACCAAGGCAGAAGATGGCCATTATCTCTTCCCGAACTTCAAGGCAGGAGATACGGTTCCTGGAACAAACATGATCGCCGTTGAAGACCAGAATATGACCATCGTTACAGGTGAAGAGCCTGCTCAAACCACCACCGAAGGCGCTCTTGTGTACTTCTCTGGTGTTTGCACCTACAAGGTGGCTGACCCTGATCAGGTAGAGATCGGCCTTACTGATAAGCAGTTCATCCAGAATGCCTACACCTTGCTCGGTGAAGGTACGGGCTTGCTCCGCATCGATGCGCCTGCTGCTCTGTGCTATTGCGCAGACCTCGGTATCACTGTTCAGTCTGAGTAAGCATCATCTAAGGAGGTTAATCATGGCTCTATTTACCTGCCCAAAGCGTGTAGTTCGCAATGGTGTGCTCATTGCCTTTAAAGGCGAGAAGATGAGCGAAGCCGAAGCTAAGCGCCGTGGCGTTCTAGATCTACTAAAAGAACCAGCAAAGGAACCCGAGCAGGTTAAAGAGGTGGAAGAAACCACCGATGAACCAGCAAAGGAACCTGAGCAGGACTTTGAAAGCATGACCAACGATGAGCTAAAGGCATACATCGCAGACCATGGTGGCGAATTCAAGGCAAAGGACACTAAGTCTGAGTTAGCGGAGATTGCTAAGGGGCTGTAAGTGGAGCTTTTAACCAACATAGTCAACAGGTGGGCGACCTCTGATGGGTCGCTCACCTTTGCATGTTCTGGCACTTCTGCAACTGCTCGATGCGGCGAAGAAGAGGCTGCGGTAAACATTCAGGACAGACGAGGGACTATCTCGTATGCTGACGTTAAGCGGTTGTTGCCTGAGATCGGAGCTTACGAGCTTGTGATTGAATCGGATTCGGGGGAATTTCCCTACAACGTGGAGCGCGTAGGTAATCGCTACACCGATAAGCAGACCATTATTGAATACGGCAGGAAGAACAGCGACGAATTTGATAATGCGGAAAAGTATACCGATGCCGACTTCGCTGCCTGCATCTTGGCAGCCGAAGAATCGATCGAAAAAGGCTGCGGTAATCGTAGTTTCTGCCGTAGAAAGATGAAGGTTATTCTTCGCGATCCAAAGCTCAACGAGCTTCCCGTGGTGGATGTTTTCAACATCGAAAGTAAAGACGGTAACGCGCATCTTGTTAGCTACTGCCAGGCAGAAGGCGTTGAAGACGAGACCGAAGCAACTATTACTTTTGGTGTTCCGCTTAACGCAAAGATCGCTATGGCCGCCACTATGCTTGCCGCGTCTTTCATGCGTCCTCGCGCGACGCCCGAAAATGCTCGAGGAACAGCACAAGAAGGGGTCTATATCTCCTATGAACTTCCGACAGGAGAAGAGGGTAGCTGGACTGGACTCCCTAAAGTTGATGCTGCCATTGAGGAGTATCGCGCTCGTCGCGTGATGATCGGATGAAGCAGCCGCAAGATGTTGCAGGACCAGTAATAGCTAAGGTCTACAGTCATATTCAAAAGCTGTTCAGCAAAGAAGTTCTAAAAGAAGTTTTTCCAGACGTTCCCGTTCCGCGCGTGACACTTGACCTCCCTGGCGCAGAGCCAGAACCGCTCCATGTATTCGTGTGGGGTACCGCTCGAGATTTCGACGCAGAGCAATTCCTGACGGGTGCATCAATGGAGGCTTCTTTTCATGTTTGGGTGACAGTCTTGGGATCATCTTCAGCGTCAGAGGAAGCAAGCCGTATCGCTAATGCTTATCAGGCTTTGGTGATGCAGATGTGCCTAATTGACCCTGATTTAGGCGGTATATGCACAGAGGCTTATTCCCCTGTGGTTAAGGAATCTGATGCCTGGGCAGATGCATCAGGCAGACGGCACGCGGGGTATCTGATCGACCTCCAGTATTCAGTTGAAATTAGCGCCTCGGAATCTGTGGCGCGTGCGATAAAGGAGTAGAAAATGGCAAAAATGAACAAGAATTACGGCTTTTT
>ENA-OPBF01000742-OPBF01000742.1-human-gut-metagenome-genome-assembly--contig:-NODE-742-length-24156-cov-8.395419_pt1 | contig 24156 bp, 19 predicted proteins | sample MGYA00241067_ERZ501450 | MGnify/ENA primary metagenome ERZ501450 (study PRJEB25962, sample SAMEA2042516) | human gut metagenome | biome: human gut; feature: human-associated habitat; material: faeces... | reverse complement strand
TTTTTGGGATATGTAAGGGGGCGGCCCCGCAAAGCCGCCCCCCCCGCTGGATTACTTCTTCCGGCTTCTGACTTTCAGGAAAATCAGGCCGCCGATGATGAATACCACAAGCCCGATGGCAATGATCGTTTTTAATTCCATAGTCAATTCCTCCTAACACAATTTCAGCCGCTGTTATTCAGCGGTGTTTTTGTCCTTCCTGCGTTTGCCTACATAGGACGCAACGCCCAGGGCGGCAGCCCCCATAGCGGACACGCCCATGAGGGCCACCCACAGCCAGGGCTTGCTGTCGTCGCCGGTTTTCGGGGTATCTCGCAGCTCGTTGTGCATTTCCGCCACGGTGGTCTTATCCGCCAGAATCGTCACCTTTTTATCCGCAGGCAGCACATAGTTGGCGCTGGCCCCGTCCGCCACCTCGGACACGGTATAATCGCCCACGCGCAGGCCCTCGATGAAGATTTCACCGTTTTTATCGGTTTTGAAAGTCTGGTCGTAGCCGTTGGCCCCGGTCACGCGGAAGGAGAAGCCCTCCACCTTGCCGTCGCTGGACGTCTTTTCAATCCGCAGGGAACCGGTCTGGGCCATATTGGTAAAGCCAATCCCGGCCTCGTTCTGTACCTCGTAAATCTTGCCGTTTTCGATGATCTCCACATAGTAGGCGTTTTCATCCAGCAAAAAGCCCTCCGGCGCTTTGGTTTCCTTTACGAACACGCCGCCGTAGAGGATGTGGGACATCTCGTAAATGCCGGTGCTGGTTTCCTCCAGCTTGCCCAGCAGCTCGTCACCCTCGTCCAGTTCTTTGTTGCCGTTGGTGTCGCGGTACACTTCAAATTCAGCGCCCGTCAATTTGTTATCGGGATAATCCTTATCCACCTTGGTGAGCCGCAGATCACCATACACGCGCTCATTGGCAAGGGAGATTTCCACAACCTGCCCATCTTCCTCCACGGTAACGGGGATCACTTCATCGGAGAGGATAAAACCTTCCGGGCTTTCCAGCTCTTTCAGCACCCAATCACCGTAAGGCACATTGGTGAAAGAGAAGCTGCCATCCTCCGCTGAGGTGGCGGTGGCCAGGGCATTTTCTGCGGTAAACTCGGTTTCATCGGACTTAAACAGGCCGATGACGGCCCCGCCCAGGCCCGTGCCGTTTTCGTCAGTTTTGAGGCCCTTGATTTCGCCGCGGATTAGCTCGTTGATGACAGCCTCGCCATCATTGGCAGAAATCTCCACCACAGCAATGGAAGGCCCGCCGTACTCAAAGGTAAACGGGAAGGTTTCGCCATTCAGCAGGTAATGGCTGTCGGTGGACAGCTCCTTCAGGTAGAAGCTGCCGAAAGGCAGGTCGGTGCTGCAAACGGCCTGGCCGTTCTCATTCACAGAAACGATCTCCAGAAGCCCGTCTGCCGGGATCACGGAACCGTCTGCTGCGGTGATGTCCTCCTGGGCATAGAGGCCAAAAGTTACGGCGGAGATTTCGCCATTCATGCCAATGCCAAAGGTTTCATCCTGCTCCAGCACCTTGTCAAGCGTCACAAGAGCTTTCTGGCGCTGGTTGTAGAAGCTGGCAGAGGTTTCGGTGACTTCCACCTCCTGGCCTGCGTACACCAGCTCCACGTTGGTGACGTTCTCGCCCGTATCCACCATGCCGTGAGGGAACTGGATTTCCTTCACCTGGAACTTGCCCAGGTAGAGGGGCTGGCTCTGAGCAGTTCCGTCCTCGCCGGTGGTGATGGTGTCCACTACCTCGCCCGCAGAGTAGCGCAGGGTGCCGTCCAGGGTGTAGACATCCTCCAGGGCGGTGATTTCAAACACCGCGCCGGGCAGGCCCTGCACCTCATATACCGGCTGGTAAATGCCCTCGCTTTCTGCCACAGAGGAGAACACCTCGCCGGTTTTGCTGACTTTGATGATTCCTTTTTGGGCCATGTTGGGCTTGGTGACTTCGATCACTGTCACGCCGCCTTCTTCGCTGGAATTGTCCTCGGTCACATCAAAGTAAACCGGGGTGCTGTCCAGTACATAGCCGTAGGGGGCCTGGACTTCGACCAGAGAGTACCCGGAGCCATACTCCAGCTTTTCCGGGGTGACAAGATAGCCCTCGGAATTGGTGTAGAACGTATCAATCGTGGTGGGCGTCGGATAGGTGAAGGTCATTTCCACCTTGCTGCCATCCGGGCGGTAAATCTGGAACCCGGCCCCCGCATAGGGAATGGTGACGCCGGTTTCCGCGTCCACCTTGACCACCTTGATGAAGCTCTCAAAATTGGCGTTGTTGATAAGGTAGCGGTAGGTCTGGCCATCCTGGGCGATATACACTTCAAAATCGTCCATCAGCTCGCGGCCTTCCCAGCCCTTGGTCTGGCGGACGATATAGGTGCCGTAGGGCAGCTTTTTCGACTGAGCAAAGCCGTTCTCATCGCAGACAAGAACATCGCGCTCGGATTCCTTGGCATTTTCATAGCTGCCGGCTGATTTCAAAAACACCTGGAACTCCGCGCCGGATTCCGGGGTTTCGATCTGGGTTTCCCCGTAGGGTAGGAACCGGACGCCTTATCATATTTCTATGACAGGATTTCCGAGAACCTCCCTCAGAACCGTACGTACACCTTTCGATGTATACGGCTCCCCAGCCATTCCTAAAGCATTTTACAAAGTTCCATTATGAAGATTGACGTGGCAGTCATGGCATAAGACGAGCGTTTTGCGCTTCATATAGCTCATCAGCCATACCCAGTTAGGCATAGGCGTTCCACGTTTTCGGTATTTCTTCACAATGTCCTTAAGCTTCCTTACATGATGAATCTCCAAGGCACAATGTTCTGCTCCACATAATTCACATACATCACTGTTGAGCCTTTTCATTAACTGACCACCCTTTAATACCTGTCCGAATTGGTCGGAGATTTCTCCGGCAGGTCGGCTAACCTTTTTTAGACTGTCATTGAAGTAGGTCATCGTTTTAGGGCCTTCTTTCGTATTGTATCTGATACCAACAATACGCATGGTGCCAGTTCCATTTTTTCTGGGAACATCAATTCCATATTTCTGAATAACCTTTTTGACCGATGATTTTTCCTTTCGGGCGATTGTCTTAATCATGCTGAAATAGTGATAATACTGAAATGTGGATATTTTCGTGCTGACATCCGTTGCTAAGCAATAGTAATTGTAAAGCCCTCTGATTTCTGCGTTGTACTGACTGATAATTTCAATCACGGGCAGATTAACTCGTGCCCCCACCTGATAGGGTTTTCCCTTTTTAATGAACGGCTTGAGCTTTTCCCGAATAACATCTCCCGGCACAACTAACTGAATTGTACCGTTTACAGAGCGTTTCTTTCGACCGATTGAATCAACCACTTGCTTTGTGTTCTCTTGAGATTTTGTAATTTCGTATCCCAGAAAACGCACTCGTTTATCCGACAGATTGGTGATTTTCGTTTTTTCCCGGCTCAATTCAAGATGAAGTTCCTTTTGCATGAAACCTGCAATTCTTTCCTTGATTTCATTCGCTGTTGCCTTGCTGCCGATGATACAGACCACAAAATCGTCCGCATAGCGCACATATTTTACACGCTGATAGTTTTTATCCATAGGGTCTAAGGCAGGGATATTCTGCATTTGCCGCAGGTACTCATCCGCTTGTTCCTGATTGCCTTTCTTTTTTGCACGGTTTCGTTTGTATTGGAGAATCTGATATTCACGATATGGTCTCCGCTGTTTCCCTTTGGTGTATTCAGCAGATATTCCTTCCATGAACTTATCAAACTCGTGCAGATAAATGTTGGCCAAAATGGGGCTGATGATGCCGCCCTGCGGTGTTCCCGACAGCGAATTGTACTTCTGGTTGAATTCCAAATATCCGGCTTTCAGGAATTTCCGAATAAGCTCAAGAAATCTACCGTCATCAATCTTCTTCGAGAGTATCTTTAACAATATTTCATGGTCGATATGGTCGAAGCACCCGGTGATATCGCCTTCAATTACCCAGTTGGTTCCCCTACAGGTGCTTTTAATTTGATACAGTGCGGTGTGACAGCTTCTATTAGGCCGAAAACCGTGCGAATTATCGCTGAAAATTGGCTCGTAGATTGCCTCTAAAATCTGCCGTACTACTTCCTGTACCAGCTTGTCAGCAAAGGCAGGGATACCCAAAGGTCGCATTTTACCGTTCTTCTTGGGGATATATGTCCTTCGGACAGGTTTTGGTTGATAGCGTTCCCATTTGAGCAGTTCTATCAGTTGAGAAATTTGCTTCCTGCTAAAACCGTCAATGGTTGTCCCGTCTGTTCCGGGCGTCATATTGCCTTGCTTAGCATGGATTTTTTGATATGCCCGCAAAAAGAAGTCCTCATTGAAAAGATTTCTGTAGATACGGTCATACCGGTGTGATTCATCTTGTTTGGATTTTTGCTTTAGTATTGATAATACCGTTTCAGCTTTTTGCATTTCGCATACCTCCATTCGATTATCAATAGAATGACCTGCCGCCCTTCGCCATGTATGCGGCTTTCCCGCACTCGGACTACTATGGCGGCTCCGTTGCCATGCCGGATATTCAGTGTCATCTCCCTCGCTTTTCACACTTGGGATTTATCGCCATAGGGCATTACACATAGCATTTCTGCGTTCTGGTTTAGGCAATCTCCGTTTAGTCGTATTGATACATTGGGTGTGGTTTAGGTTTCCGTTCATTCCTTTTACATACTTCCTGTATGCCGGGACATTTTCAGAGAGTATCAGTGACGACAACGGTTTCACTGATAGAAATTGTCCATGTGCGCAATCAGTCTTCGCACATCTCCACACTTAGAGCAAAGAAACTGGATTTAAAGCAGTTTAGCCTTAACCATGCCACGCCTTTGGTCTCGCATATCCCGCTTATACACTGATTTCAAACGTATATGCTTTTCCGCCATGCTCTTGTCCCCTTTATCTTTCGATTCCGGGTTAGGCGGCTAACCAACTGGATTTCTCTCCAATCCAGTACCTCTTTAGGCATTATCAATACGCCCTTACGGACGCACGTCATCGGTATGCTTGATAATAGCGATGTCGCCTTTGATGATCTGCTCCGTCACGTCGTTAGCGGTGTCGTTCAGCTCAATGGTATAAAGCTCCGGCTCCGCACCCACCTTGTGGATGGTGGAATCCAGCAGGTAGCCCTCGCTGGGGCTGATTTCACGCACGGTCCAATCCGAATCGCAGACGTAATATCCAGTGGTGAACTGGCCGTTTTCGTCCGTGGTGAAGCTGTCGATGAGGGTATCTCCCTTATACAGCCCATACACAGCGCCGGCCAGGGAACCGTCGCCCTGGGGCGCGCCCGTTTCCACATCGCTCTTGGTGACGGTGACGCGGAATTTCTTCAGCACGTTGTTCACACTCTTGTGGGTAACTTCATTCCACTCGATGGTAGCTGTCTGGGAATCCGGCACCACATAACGGATGGGGGTATCCACCTCCTCCAGCACATAGCCGGAGCCGATCAACACGTTTTCAAAACGCGCCACACCGCTGGAATCCGTCACAGCATACTCATCCACCGGCTGCCCGGAGAGGGATGTGCCGTACAAGTGGAAGGTCATGCCCTCCACCAGCCCGTCCTCGCTGGTTTTCGTCACTTCCAGGCTGCCGCGCTTCAGCTTGTTGTTGAAATTCACGGTAGCAGTCTGGCCGCTGACGATGGTCACACGCTGGGTTTCCTGGGGTTCGTACTTATCAATCGACTGCTCGGTTACGGTATAAACGCCGGGATTGAGATCGGAGATGTCGATCTCGCCCGCCTCATTGGTGGTCTTGGTGGCGCTGTACCCCTCGCCGGTGATGGTGAAACTGATCCCGGCTACCTGTCCATCCTCGGAAGTCTTAATCAGCTTCATATTGCCGGTTTTCACTTCCAGGTTCAGATAGCCTACCATCTGGTCGGAAACGGTTTCCCCGTAAGTGGCAAAGTCCTGCTTGCCGCCGCCGGTAATGCCATCCGTCCAAACCACAACGCCGCTGCGCTGGGCAGAGATTTTCTCTGCTTTCACCGTTACAGAGCCTTTGATGGCCTGGCTGGAAGTGATGGTAAGCTGGTTGCCGTCCACAGAGAAGTTCAGACCGGTAATATTGCTGGTAAAGGTGTAATCTCCCAGCACGCCGTTGGTATCCGTGAGTGTGAGGGAATACTGCTGGCCGTCCCATTTCAGCTCGTAGGCCCCGGCGTCTGCGGTGCTGCTGAAAAAGCTGGGCAGCATGGTATGGCGTTTTACCGCGCTCTCAATAGCGGAATACTGGCTGAAGATCTCGTTGTAAATTGGATTCTCCGGGCTGATATATTCAGCGATATTGTTCTTGCCCTGGGCGTTGGCGTCCACATGGTTAAACTGGCTGTCGCGCTCGCCCACGACGGTTTCCCAGACAAGAAGCTGGGTGGCGATTGCCCCGGCCATCTTGCTGGCGTCCTCCGGGTCATCGGTCATCCATGAGGTGCTGGCGTTACCCTGCCAGCCATAGGTCATAATCCGCCCGATATATTCCTTGATGGTGTCCGGTGGAATAGTGGGGTTCAGATCGGACGGGTAATCATCCCAGAAATCCTCGCCCCGGCCAGTAAACTGGTCGCCGGAATGAACGCCGACGCCGGGTTCGATACAGTAGATGACTTTCCCGTTAAAGGAATCCTGCGTGTGGATGGTAAAACCGTTATTTTCGCCGGTAGACCATCCGCCCAGGAAATTCATAGCAGAATGTCCCCAGCCTGCCTTGTTGGGGTCGCTGGCACGGGGGAACTCTACCATATACGTCGTCATGGTTTCCCCTGCGGCAAACGCTGTGGTTCCCGTCCCTGCGAATATGCCCAGGCACATGAGCATGGCCATGAACAGGGACAGGGGCTTTCTCAATGCTTTCATCGTGTTACCTCCTTGAAATGGCCGCAAAAAAAGCACACCGTTTCCGATGTGCTGCGGCTTGTGTTGGTTACTGTCTAAAAAAGAGAGGCCCGCCCGGTTTCCCTCGCAGCCCGATGTCTGCCTGTGGAAAAGAGGCCGGAGCTTTTTATAAACATCCAGGCTCCTCAAATATCTTCTTTTTTAGGCTGTTTAGGTTGTTTGGAAGGGGTGAGGTGTGGAGAGGGGGAACCGGCACAAGCTGGCGTTTTCCCGCAAATGGGCGCACTTCCCCCTTGTGAGTGGGCTATCTCTCTAAACTGCGCTGGCGTTTGCGGTAGAGTTCCAGCGCCTTGACAATGGTGTCCTCGATCTTCTGCGTGGGCGTCCCCGGCGCAAAAAACCGGCTGATTTTTTCCTTTGGGATTTTGAACTGTTCTTTTTGATTGCCTTTTTCCTCCTCCATGATAACCGCCATGGCGTCCTTGGACAACCGTTCATCGCCGGTCTTGGCTTCGGACATCCGGCGCATTTTGATGGCTTGGGCGTGGGACGGGGTGCAGTCCATCTCGTCCATGATAGCGAACAAGTCGGCCTGTTCTTCTTTTCGCAGGTAAGACAACTCCACCGCTGGGCGCAGGGCAATTTGCAGCATATCCGGGTCTTTGAGTACCGAGTTATCTGCCAGCTCCAGGATTTCCGGGATAAGGTGGGTAAGGCGAACATAACGCTGGATTTGGGTATTACTGTCCGGCGAATTTGTTGCAAGTAACTCTCTGGATTTCCCCACAATAGAATGGTGTCCCAGTGGGACACTATTTTCTTTTGAGGGCCGTCCGGCCTGCCGTTTCATCGCGTCCAGCTTCATCTTATAGGCAAACGCTTTCTCCGAGGGCAGAATCTGCTCCCGCTGCAAGTTGGAATCCACCATGATAATCGTGGCTTCATCGTCGGTGAGCTGCCGCACAATACAGGGGATTTCCGTAAGCCCCGCTAAATCCGCCGCCTTTTTCCTGCGGTGTCCGGCCACCATTTCATAGCCGCCCCCCGGCTTGGGGCGCACCAGGGTGGGAACCAAAACGCCGTACTGCTTCACGCTTTCAGCCATTTCCTGCATGGCCGCGTCCATCCGCACCTTAAAGGGGTGATTGGGAAAGTCGCTGATCTCCGCAGGAGAAAGGTTGACGACTTTTTCAAGCCTTGCCTCAACTCGTTCTTCCTCCGTGGAAAACAAATCATCGGCTGAGGGAAGATTGAAGTTTAGCGCGCTGTTTCTCGCCATCCGCCAACACCTCCTTTGAAAACTCCGCGTAAGCCTGAGCCGCTTTGCTTCCGTTGTCGTAGGCATAAATACTCTTGCCTGCTGCGCTGGTCTCTGCGGCTTTGATGGCTACGGGAATCTCGGAACGATAGATTTTTAATACGCTCCCGTAGGTATGCCGCAGGATTTCCGCCGTCTGGCGGGCCAGATTGGTACGTCCATCTACCAAAGTGAGCAGCACCCCGTCCACCTTCAGGGCCGGGTTAATCCGCTTTTTTACCCTTGCGATGTTTTTGATAAGCTGGGTCATGCCCTTGGCGGGCAGGTAGTGGGCCTGCACCGGGATAATCACGCTGTCCGCCGCAGCCAGGGCGTTGATCGTAATCATACCCAGGGACGGCATACAGTCGATGAGCACTACGTCGTAATTTTTCTTTGCTTCGTTGACATAGGTGCGTAAAGTGATCTCCCGGCTCATGGCGTTGACAAGGGTGGCCTCTAAATCTGACAATTCAATGTTGGCAGGCATGAGGTCTACGTCTTCGCTGTGGTGCAAAATACCCTCGTCTGCGGTAAAAGGCTCGTCGCGGATGATCTTTCCCATGACGGTAGCAAGGGTGGTCTGCAAACTGTCCTGGTCTTGCCAGCCCAGGCAGGTGGTAAGGTCGCCCTGGGGGTCTGCGTCAATGAGCAGAACTTTTTTCCCCAGACGCGCCAGGCCAATGCCCAGGTTCACCGTCGTGGTGGTCTTGCCCGTGCCGCCTTTCTGGTTGGCCAGCGCGATCACGCGGCTATCCCTGGGGCGGCTTCTTTGTTCCGGCATTTTCATGTCCTCCTTTTTCATAGATTTAGCCGCCCGTTGGCAGGACGGACGGCTATGTACGCGGAAAATCCGAAAGGTGGGCATGAAAAAAGCCGCTTACTCTTTCTGAAAAGAATAAGCGGCCCATAGGGTGCCGATATGTAATTTTACATCTTCTTCACCGGGGCGCACATCACTTTGAGCAGAAGTTCATCCAGGCAGCCGGTATCCCGATTTTCCCGGAGCATGGTATTGCGCAGGTGGTTGAGGCTCTGTATGACGATACTGTTTTCCGTAGGGGTAAGAAATATCTTTAATTTCCGCTTTCTCATTTGGCACTCCTCCTTTGTGCTTCTATTATATATGTAAGGAAACAGTGCCGCAAATGTGCGATTTACACTCAGATAGAAGCTGACTGGCAAAGGTATGTATCCACATTTACCCTTAGCTTTTCCAGTGCGGCAAGGATTTTATCGTACTCCTTACGGCGCGGAACGCGGATTTCTCTTTCCCAGCCAGAATAAGACGTTTGGCCTATCCCAATCAACTCAGCCATTTGTATTTGAGTTAAGGAAAGATCCTGCCGTACCTTTTTCAAAAGGGAGGAATACGGGTAATCTACAAAGGCGGTATATTTGTCCAGAAGCCTGTTGCGGTCAATCCCCAGCGCATTTGCAAGTGCTACCGCTGTGCTGTGCTTGATGGGGTGCCGGTCATTTTCATACAGAACCAATGTCGCGGGCACAATGCCCACCTTTTCCGCCAGTTCTCGTGTGGAAAGTCCCTGGAATGTCCGGTGATACTTCAAATATTGGCCCGGTGTGGTGCATTTTTCATCGGTTTTATAGTCAAAGGTCAAATGAATCATGATTTTGCCTTTGGAATAGAGGTAAATCCCTGTGTGATTGAGATTACTATCGGTAAGCCTATTTCGTATTATGCGTTTCAAATGCTTTATTGGACAGGTATTCGTGTAGGCGAGTTGCTTGCATTAACTGCCGGTGATTTTGACTTTAAAAACAATATGCTTACAATCAACAAATCTTATCAAAGATTGCACGGAGAAGATGTTATCACTACCCCGAAAACCGAAAAGAGCAATCGAACAATAAAAATGCCGCAGTTTTTATGTGATGAAATGCAAGAATACTTGAAAATGTTTTATTCACCGAATAACAGCGACAGGATATTTCCTATTTCAAAAAGCTATCTTCATCACGAAATGGACAGAGGATCAAAAGCCGCAGGTGTAAAGCGTATTCGTATTCACGATTTAAGACACCCGTATGTCAAGCCCACGACAAAAAAATTTATAACTTTTTTTGAAGTTTTTCGGGCAGCTTCATAGCTGCCCATAGCTGTTTCAAATGGGTGTTCACGGTTATACCTCCTTTTCGGATTCCTTAGTTTCTAAGAAATCCTGTGTTGCATATTCAATCTCAATCCTATCTCCTGGAAAGACGTAAACTTTGTTGATAAGCCGGTCAATCAGAGCTTTTGTCAGCATGTTGGCGTTTCCGACTTCCTGAACAATTTCCTGTTGTTTCAGCTTAATCTCATAATCACTTTTTATCTGCTTTGTCTGTGCAGTAATGACAGCATGAACATTTTTGGCTTGTACCAGCTCCGTGTCATAAACCGCTTTTCGTGTTCGATAGGTTTCCAAATCAATCTCTCCGAGTGCATACTGCTCATAAAGATGCCGCTTGCTGTCTTGAATAGAACGGAGTTTTTCTTCATGTTCGGCCTGCTGGACTGTCTGCAAATCCAATTTATCCTTATTGCTATCAATTCCCAATGCCGGACACATTTGAGCCCGAATTGTTTCAAATACAACCTGCTCCAGATCTGCCATCTTTATGCGCACACCATGACAAGGAAGCGTTTCAGCCACCTCGGAATGACGGTAATAAAACCACGCACCATTTCGTAGAGACATTGCATGATCGCAGCATCCACAGAACACCTTACCACGGAGCAGATAATCACGCGGTTTTTTATTTGACAGAGAGAAACGCTTAATTGAAGCATTGGCTTTCTCAAATAGATCCACACTTACAATAGCCGGATGATGGTTCGGTATTTTGAACCACTCACTTTCATCCTTTAACTGTGTATGTCGGCTGCCAATCTCTTTTACCTTTCTCTTGCCAATTACATAGGTACCGATATATCTTTGATCTTCTAAAATACGCAGGACCGTTGATGTACTCCAAACGCCGTTTGTTCGGGAAACATTGTAATAGTCCTTGCCTTTAAGTTTGCGATATTCCCCAGGGGTGGGGATATTCATGGCATACAGTTTTCTTGTGATCTCGGCTGCGGTGTTGCCTTCAGACGCCCATTGAAATATCATCTGCACATTCGGGGCAACATCCTCGTCCGGTTCCATACGTCCGTCTGCACTCTTGCGATAGCCGTAAGGACAGATGACACTCTGATATTCTCCACGACGCATCTTTGCGTATTTTGCACTTTTGGTTTTCAAGGACATATCCCGGCTATAACACTCGCTAATAAGATACTTGAAAGCAATATCAATCCCTCCAGTATCACCTTTGAAATTAGCTGTGTCAAAATCATCACTGACGGAAATAAAACGGGTGTGGTAAAGAGGAAAGACCCGCTCAATAAAATAGCCGGTTTCAATGCTGTTACGTCCAAATCGGGAAAGGTCTTTTACAATAATACAGTTGATCTTTCCGGCCTGAACCATTGTTAAAAGTTCCTGCACCGCCGGACGCTCAAAGTTTGTCCCTGTATGACCGTTGTCAATAAATTCCAAAATCTCACTGTTATCCCATTCCGGCAGAGACATAGCTTTTTCACGGAGAATCAGTTTTTGATTTGGTATGCTCAAACTTTCGGTTTTGAAATCTTCCACAGAAAGACGGATATAAAGGGCAATCACATAGTTGCGCACGGTTCCACCGCCTTTCCCTGAAATTCATTTTTGAAACGGAAGGTTACATGAATATTCCGCTCGTGGTCGATCTCAATTCGTTCAATGAGCCGTTCAATCAGTTCTGCAGTCAGCACATGATCCTGTGCCAGTGTTTTTGCATCCTTTTCCATTGCACGGTATCGGGCAAGCTGGTTGTCTAGGGAGTCCATAGATTTTTCAAATACTTCAATCTCACCAGACAGAGCATTGATAGCATATTCATAATCCGCCTTCAATTCAAAGTATTCATCATTTGTCAAAATACCCTGCACAAAATTTTCATATAGACCACGGATCAGCCGGCGTGTTTTTTCAATTTCCTGCCGTTTGGCCGACATCTGAATTTTCAGCTTATCTTTTTCCTGTTTTTGTCTTGCCTCCAACTGAAAGAGTGGCAGCGACATTCCCAGCGCAACTGTCAGCTCTTTTTCAAGAATAGCCGTAACAGTAGAAATCAGTTCCTTTTCCTGCATCGTTGCGCCTTTGCAGCTATCTTTTTCTACCCGGCTGTTTGTAAGGCAGTGGAACCAATAAGTATCGGGGCCTTTCCGGCGCTCGGCACGTTGCCGGTGAAGGCTTCTGCCACAATCAGCACAGAACACTTTGCCTTTGAAAATGTTTGGCGTGTAGGGGCGTTTTGGAGTTGCTTTGCTTTCTTCACAGATCTGTTTTCTGTATTCCTGAACTGCATTAAACAATTCATAGCTAATGATCGGTTCATGGGTGCATTTGGCAATAATCAAATTATCTTCTCCAGCCTTGACCTGCTGATGATCTACAATCTTTGTTTTTCCTTGCACCAGATCACCTGTATAGACTTCGCTTTCTAAAATTTTCATCACTGTACGGGTCTGCCATTTGCCGCTTCCAATCAGGCCCGGACTGGTAATCTCGCCAGTGGCCTTTTTATAATGGCTCGGTGCCGGAATCCCCATCTCATTTAGATTGCGGACAATCCGGTTCAGAGACACATGCTCATGTGCCCATTCAAAAATCTGTTTTACCACAGGGGCAGTATTTTCATCAATCAGAAGTTTATGACAATTATCAGGGTCTTTCCTGTAACCGTAAGGTGCCCGTGCACCAATATAGTCGCCATCTTTCATAGCCTGCCGCGCTTGTGCTTTGATTTTTCGTCCAATGTCCAGAGCATAGGCTTCATTGATCATATTTTTCAAAGGCAGCATGATACCGCCATGAAGATTTCCGGAATCCGCTGTATCAAACTGATCCGTAACAGCAATAAAGCGAACATTATGTGCATGGAAATACTGTTCGATATAATAACCTGTGTCAATAGAATTTCGCCCTAATCGGGAAAGATCCTTAACAATCACACAGTTAATGTGGCCTGCTTCAATATCAGATAGCATTTGCTGAAATCCAGGGCGGTGAAAATTTGTCCCTGTAGCCCCGTTGTCGATATAGGTATCATACACAACGAAGTCCGGTTTATCTGAAAGAAAGTCATTCAGTACCAGCTTTTGGTTTTCTACTGAGCAGCCCCGCTTTTTGTTATCCTCCACAGAAAGACGGATATACAGAGCCACATGTACATACAAAGATGGTGCCGACATAGGTGCCGCCGTCTGTTTTCTGCTTTTTCTTGCCATTTAGCCCACCATCCTTTCTTCATTTTTGGTAGCAATCTGTTCCGCCAAAGAGATTGCTTTCTGATATTCATCCTGGTAATTAAATTCAATATGCAGTTCATCTTTACCCATTACCCGTATGCTTCGGATAAGCTGCATGACTGCCCGGCGGTCAATATCCTCCATAGTAGAAAATTTCATAAAATGGTTGATCCAACGGTTTCGTTCGCTTCGGTTTTCCAATACATCTGTAAGTTTATCGTTCCATTCAGCGATTGCCTTTTGGAACAGTTCAATATCTGCATTGTATTTTCGCTTATAAGAGAGAAATTCTTCCTTTGTCAGAATTCCACTCACCAGATTTTCATAGAGTTTTGCCTTAAAGCCCTCGGTCTGTGCCACACGCTTTTCATTTACTCTGATCTGTGCGGCATATTCCTGCGCCAATTCCCGGTTGATCCGTTCCTGACTGATACTGGACAGCAGGGCATCCAGAGAAGCAACATTTTCAATATGTCCTTTCAAACTGTCCTGCACACATTCAATCAGATCCGACTCTTTCAGCATGACCGACGATGTGCAGCCATTCTTTTTGCCGGTCGGGCAGTAATAATAGTGATACTCTTTATCTTTATAGCGGTTCGTCTTGCGGGTCATACGGCAGCCACAGCAGCCGCAGATCAAAATACCGGAAAACAGGTAAACCTTATCCGATTTGGGAGAAGTCCTTGTGTCAATCCTGCGGAGCCGTTGCACCAGATCAAAATCGTGCTTTTGTATGATCGCTTCATGGGTTCCCTCCACACGAATCCATTCCGAAGAAGGTTTGTCCTCACGCTCTTTTAATTTGAAATGGGGCGTTGTCTGTTTGCCCTGGACCAGTGTTCCGGTGTAAGTTTCATCCTGCAAAATGCGGATGATTGTAGTTGCAGACCATTTGCAATCCTTTCGGTCTGTATAGCCACCTTTTGCATGAGGCATTCCGTGATTGCGCTTATACGCTAAAGGCGAAAGAATTCCTAATCGGTTCAGTTCATCCGCTATATGGGAAGCGCTGAATCCCTCCAGCCGTTTTCTGAAAATATCCCTCACAACATTAGCAGCATATTCGTCTACTTCCAGGCTCTTGTGTTTATCGCCGACTTTCACATAACCATAGATGGTAAAAGCACCTACAAAATCCCCGCTGCGCCGTTTTACTTCCAGGGCGCTCCGTGTCTTAACGGAAATATCCCGACAGTAAGCCTCATTCATAATGTTTTTGACAGAAACCGTGAGATCATCGGCAGCGTCATTTTCCGTGTCCACATTATCGTTAATTGCGATAAAACGCACTCCATAGGCTGGAAATACCCTGCGCATATAACGGCCTGTTTCTATGTACTCACGACCTAAGCGGGAGAGGTCTTTGACAATCACGCAGTTAGCTTCGCCTTGTTCGATCATCCGCATCATTTCCTGAAATGCCGGGCGATCAAACAAAACACCACTATAACCATCGTCAATTTTTTCTGCCACAACCTCAATTTCCGGGTGTCGGGCTATGTAGTCATCGATCAGGCGCCGCTGGTTAGCAACGCTGTCACTTTCTACTGTTTTATCATCCGTATAAGAAAGACGGATGTACTTAATCGCTTTGTAAACCTGCATAAAAAAACACTCCTTTCGTTGCACAGAAAAATCCCCGCAATTCAAGAAGTGTGGTTATGCCATATTCAATTCCTTTTCCGATTCTTATTCTACCATGCTTTTACGGAAAAGTCAGCCCCCTTCTTAAAATTGCAGCTATCGCAAAATACCCTTGATACATTCTTCCAGGGTAGCACCTTCAGCAGAAAAACTGGCTTGTACAGTAAAACGTCCACACTTAAAGTGGTATGGATTTTTGATTTGCTGAACAAATTCTGCAATCCGTTCATCACGGGAAAGTTCTTTGTTGACAGAGACATCCCGAATGTCTACCAGCGTACCCACTTCACTGACAATGGTGTTCAATTCCATAGTATCAACTCCCTTCTGAAAACTGTGTTATCAAAACCACATGAATAGGTCGGATCTATGGTTATTGCACACATAAATCCGGCCCATTATATCTGATTTCGATTTTACTGCCGTATTTGCCACGCACCCCGGCAAGTCCTTCTGTTATAAGGACGGGGCTGTTACAGGCTGCGGGTAGCGTCACCGCATCATAGTCCCACATACGCCGCCGCTTTGCCAGAGCAAGCAAACGCCGCAGGAACTCTCCCCAAGTCTTTAGGAAGCTGTGAAGAAGTACCATTATGATCTGTGTCGTTATCGCGTCCGGCCTGCCACAGCCGGTTTCGTAGGTTGCGTTTATCGCTCGGACAGCCTGGATTCATCACCTCCTTAGGCCACCTGTCACCGCGCCGCCCCATCTGCCGCTCGGAACACAGAATGAAGTACCCGTAACAGCGTATATTCGGTTGTCAAGGAACAAGCAAGGGGCATGGCAGACAAATTGATATTACAGTTAGGGTGGAGGATGTATATGCTTCCTTACCACACCCGTCCAGCTTGTCCCGCCGAATATGTCCCTCTATTATACATTTCATTTTTGATGGTAATTTTCGGGGTCTGTATTCATTTTTTCTAAAATTTTTTTCAAACGCCGAAGTCCACGTTGGATTCCTTCATGTACAGAGCTGACGCCGGTTCCTTCGCTTTTTGCAATATCCGATAAACTCATTCCCAACAGAAAATGTGAAGTGATACGGTTACGCTGTTTTTCCGGCAACGAGGCAAGCGCTTCATATAGTCTAGCGTTTTCTTCCTTCTGTTCAAAAATATCTGCCGGTGTCAAAACAAGCACCATAGCCTCATGTTCCACATTGATGTCATAATCCAAAGAAAAATAGGCTTTATGCCGGTATGTACGCAAAAAATAAGCTGCTTCAGCAAGTTTATATTCCCGGAGAATGTCCGCAACTTCATCCGGCACCTCAACGATCATGTCCTGTGTATAATACGGGTAATAATCCCGAAGATTGATTTTCTTCATAGTAATTTCCTCCAATTTCGATGTTTGAGTTGATGGCAAAAATCGAAATCAGAGGGTGGGCTGCGGCAGCGATAAGGTCTAAGTCTCTTTCTGATTAAAAAAAGGGTACAAAAAAGCGCGCCCGTACAAAGAACAGGCGCGCCAAAGCAGCAGTATGAAATTTCTCCGGGAGGCTGACAGCGAAAATGCTCAAATATTGTCGAAACCAAAAACGCCGCAATCCATACGAGCTGGATTACGACGTATAGGTGACTGAATGTAAAGCAGTTTATCTGCGGATCTGTGTTGCATAGACGCATAGGCATTTCCTCCCATCAAGGAGGAGCCTGAATCGGCTGCTTGATACCTCCTTGGGAGAAAATTATATCGGTTATGTTTCCTGTATCAGTCCGCAGGCATTCGCTTTTTACTCTTTATATTCGCAATTTTCTACATATTCTGCTCTTAGAATATATGCCGCAAAAAGCAAGCCCACAAGGGAAAAACGACACCTTGTGGGCTCATGTTATAGATGTTCAAATTTATAGCCGATTCCGGCGACACTCTCAATGTAGTTTGGAAGATCCGGTTCAAAGCGCAATTTCTTACGCAGCTTACTTATATGATTATGAATGGCTTTTCTTGAATAGAAATCACAATCCTCTTTCCAAACCAAATCGGTAATCAGTTCGTAAGTAAAAACACGTTTGGGATTGGCAATGAGTAATGCCAGTATATCAAACTCCTTACTTGTCAGGTTGATAATCCGTTCCCTAACCCTGACAGTGCGGTGTTCCAGGCATAGATAAAGCTCGCCTTCCTGTATTTCTGTTAGAGGATTTTTCTTTGATGCGGAGGAAGTGTGACAGGAATTGAATACCGTTCCATGACAGACTCCCTGTTCCAAAATATATTGCATCAGAGCATTCTTTTGTTCCTCGTTAAGAAGCAGAAATAACTTTTCTCCGATCTGCTTGCCGGATTCTTCTATATCCAAAACAGCTAATGTCCCATCACATCATCACCTCCATATTATGTCTTAATACCTAAGTGAAAGTTATCTTTGATTTATAATCATCATAAACTACAAATGTTACACAAATGTCCGAGGTGCCTTTGATTTCGACAGAAAAACAGGCTGAATTGTTACAACGCTCGGACATTTCAAAAAATAGTGTTCTACTCAACCGTTTCAATCGAATCCACAATATTCATTTTTGAAATTTTCCGTAGCGGAATTGCTGTTGCCAGCAAGCAAGCTCCTACTGCCAAGAGGGTTGCTTCAAGAATGGGCATGACAGGGATTGCAACAAGCTGGATGGTGTCGCTCGTGGCCGCCTCAATGAAGATCGTACAAACATATCCCAGCACGCTTCCAATCACAGAGGCAATGATTCCGTAATATGCACCTTCCCAAAGGAAAGTTTTATAAAGGCTATCGGCACTCATTCCAATGGCCCGCTGCATACCGATTTCTGTTACTCTGGTGTGAATATTTGTGTAAACGGTATTGATGATATTAAGAATACCAATCAGGCCAACGAAAAGAATCAGCCCCCATGCCAGCATTTGAATTTGTGCAAAGCTCTCTTTTAGTTGCTGGTCGGTTTCTTCATATGACAAGAATGTTGTCCCCGGTATTCTGTTACAAAACGCCTCGATAAATGTATCAAAGTTTTCCCTGTCAGCACCCTCGTTCAGTGTAGGCAAAAACTCTGAATAGGTATCTTTTCCCGTCAGGCGTTCATAGATAGCATCATCAACGATCACTTGAACACCATTTGTGAAACCGCCATTTCCAATACCAAGATAACCGTCATAGCCATCCAAGGTTTTCAAAACATTCAGCTCCATTCCCGCAACACAGATGTTTTCTCCGGCCTCTATATTTGTAAATTCAAGAACATCTTCGCCGTAGCTCATGGGAATAGGATTCCTTACTATACAGGCGTTCCCTGCTTTCAGTTGTCCAAGCTGTTCTTCTGGTAATTGATCCCCCATAAAATAATCCCAATATTCATCGTTCAATCCGACAACCTGAAAAGTTTCGCCGGGTTTCAGTTGAAATTCAAGACTGATTTCATCGAGCAGCCCATTTTCATTTTGTTCGTAAAGCGAAAATTGTATGGCGGCTACACTTTGCACAGCTTCATTTTTCCGCAAAGTGTTCAGATCATCTGTGGTAAATCCAATACTTTCATTTGTGATCTGATAATCTCCTACATGGTTATCTTGCAGGGCGCTTGCAGCGTTCAGGAGAGAGGAAAAACCTTGCAGGGCAATAAAAACCGTGATACTCATAACAAGGGACAAAATTGTAATTGCAGTACGGCCTTTATTTCTCTTTAAGTTCAGGCGGGCATAATATGCTTCAAAATTATGGATTTTCTTTGTTTTACGCTTTCTGCGCCGAATTTTTAGATTTGTTCCAGACATCGCCATAATGGGAGATACCCTTGCGGCTGATCTGGCTGCTGGTAATGCTGCAAACAACGCAAACGCCAAAGTGATTGCTCCGCTTAAAACCAGTAAGGTTCCATTCAAAGAACTGTTCTCTGCTATTAGAGTTTTCAATTCAGAAGCATCCTGAACCAAGAACAATTCAGGGGAAACCAAGCCGGTCGCTGCCTCTAAAATTCCTCTGGCACTCAGGAAGCCAAGAAGCATACCAATAGGAATCCCCATCAGGCACAATAGGATTACTTCAATTACAATGATCTGATAAAGCTGTCCTTTTTCGCCTCCAATAGCCCGAAGTGTTCCATATCCCTTTATCCGTTTTGATACAGATATTTTCAGAATGTTGTAAATCACAAGACCAGCAGCCAGCAAAATCAAAGTACCCACTAATATTCCTGCGACTGTCATAAAAGAGAATCCCTTATCATTAGCACCCTCGGAATTTGCAGTATAGGAAATTCCCAAGGCGTTCAAATATACAATATTATAGCTGGTATCAAGTTCATGGATATTAAATTCCTTATTGATGTCATCGACAACTGCTTGAAAATTCTTTTTATCGGCAGTCCGAATATCCACATTGTAATAAATATAAGATTCCGGTAAAAGTTGTTCGGCAGTTCCTTCCCCTACAACTCCCATAACAGTGCCGCTTGTATATCCTAAGTAGTTATTTTTCAATATCCCTGTAAGAACAAATTCCGCTGTATAGGAATAGCAGTCCGCAATGTTGTGGCGAAGATTTTTTTGCAGTGAAAGTGTAATCTTATCTCCAATACTGCCCTCAAAGCCAAGATATTTCAGAATATCTTCCGAAAGCGCTATTTCCATCGGGGCTTCCGGCAGACGACCTCCTTCTACACTGGTACTGGACGGATAGATAGCGGCATTGTCATCCAAATATTCCATCAAACCAAGGGTAAGAGATGGGGAGAGTTCTAAACTTCCCATATAAATAGATTTCCCTACATAGGAAAGACGCTCATCCTGTTCCAGTGCGTGAAGCTGATCTGCATTCATCTGCAAAAAAGTGGCATATCGGTTTCCTCCGATAGCGATGGCCTGCTGTTCCCGCATTGCACTAAGTACGCCAATGGATTGTCCTACAATGGTTGTCATCATAGTAGACAGCACAACGGCAATCAAAATAAGAATAGAAGTGACTTTTTGGGACAGTAGTTCTTTCAATGCTAATGTACGATAAGATTTCATTTCGCTGTCACCTCCGTAAGCACACCATCTACAATCTGAAACTGCCGGTCTGCCATTCGTGCAATACGGCTGTCATGGGTAATGACAACGAGAGCTTTCCCCATCTTTTTCCATACATTTTGAAGCAGTTCCATGACTTCGCCGCCGCTTTTGCTGTCCAGATTTCCCGTAGGCTCATCAGCAAAAATTACATCCGGCTTTGCAATCAAAGCGCGGGCGATAGCTACACGCTGCTGCTGGCCGCCGGATAACTCATGGGGCAGATGTTCCAAGCGGCCCTGAATGCCAAGCAGTTCTGTAAGCTGTTTCAGGTATGCTTCATCCGGTTTTTGTTTATCCAGCAAAAGAGGCATGATAATATTTTCTTTCGCCGTCAGAACCGGAAGCAGATTAAATTGCTGAAAAATAAATCCAATCCGTTTCCGGCGAAATGCCGACAACTCCTTATCGCTGTAACTGTAAATATCTTTACCATCGTAGGTCAGCGAGCCGGAAGATGGCTTATCCAAGCCGGAAAGCAAATGAAGCAAGGTGCTTTTTCCGCTTCCAGATGGTCCCATAATAGAAATAAAATCGCTGGATACAATTTCGAGATTCGCATGATCCAAAGCCACTACTCGGTTTTCACCGTCACCATAAATCTTTGATAAATTCTTTGCCTCAATATTCATAAAAAAACACTCTCCTTATTTGTGGTATAAGGAGAGTGTAAATGATAAATCTCAAAAATCGCTCAAGGATTACACAAAATGAAAAATAGCAGTTGCGGATGCACCGCCCCCAACCCTATTTTCCAAAATCAATCGGCCACCATGTTTTTCACATAAAATTCTGCTGCTGTAAAGCCCCATTCCGAAATGTGAGGAATTACTACTTGTCGTTTCAAAGGGGTTTGGCCCATTCTGCATGAGAGACAGCGGATAACCAGCACCATCATCTTCTATATTCAATGTCATAGAATCATTTTGCAGCGTTATTTGAATAGAGATTGCTTTTTCTGCAAATCGCGCCGCATTTCCAATCAGATTTTCCGCTACGGTAAGAAATAGCCCGTGATCTATACAAACTGTTCCGCCTGATGGTACTAAAACAGAAACTTTTTTGGATAGCGCTAACAGTCGTGCTGTTTCCTGCAATTCACTCTGTAAAACTGATAGTCTGATTTCTTTTGGCTTAACAGAGAGTTGTTCCAATTTTTGAACACTGCTCATAGCTTCTACATACTGCTCGATCCGTAAAGTGTAACTTTCCAGCCGGTCTATGGTCTGTTCATCCTGAATACCTTGCCGCAAAAGTTTTACACTTCCTTTTAAGACCGTAATCGGGTTACGCAGATCATGGGAAAATGCGGCATTGAGCCGTTTGCGTTCCTCGGCCTGTTGCCACAACAGCCGATTCGATTTCAAAAGTTCACTCCGCATTTCTTCAAAGGCAGCACATAGCTGTCCCATTTCATCGTTAGACAAAATCGGTAGCGAAAAATCCAGATCATTATTCTGAATCCGCATAATGCCATTTTGCAGGCAGGAAATAGGCTGCTTCAATTTGAGATAATAAAAAAGAAAGACTGAAACAATCAATCCACCTACCGGGAAAAGAATACAGGAAAGCGTCTGCACAATATTTAGGATAGCCAAAATGCGCTGTTGTGACGCCGTAGGAGATGGCAGGGGTACGATTGAACCATCCGATAGGATTTCTACACCGCCTAAAGGATAATAGCTTTCAATGCCACGGCAAAGAAAGATAACCGCACCAAGCAGGAGAAATGCCACCGCTAAACAGGAGAGGGATAATAACAGGAAAGATTTCTTTAGTCCCATATTTTTTAGGCGTTCCACCGATACCCACACCCCCAAACTGTTTCAATGTAATTGTGCAATGTATGTGCTGCAAATTTAGCGCGTATTTTCCGGATATGCTCCATAATTGTATCGCTGTTTCCGTCCCCATCTAATCCCCACACACGCTCATAAATCCGCTCACGATCAAAAACCTGTCCTGCATTGAGGGATAAAAGTTCTACAATCTCAAACTCCCTCTTAGATAGCGGGATGTTCTGATTATTGATTGTAACTGTTCGGGCGGAATAGTCCAGTATCAATTCACCAAAGAAGCGTACTGCCGAATTATTTTGGCGTCGCTGCTCACGGCGCAAATGTGCAGCAATACGCGCCCCCAATTCATCCAAATCAAAGGGCTTGACGATATAATCATCCGCCCCGGCCTGAAATCCAATAATCTTATCGCTGGATTCAATACGAGCAGTCAAAAAAAGAATGGGACAGGCTATGTGTTCCCGTATCTTCTGGCATACAGTCAGACCATCCATTCCAGACATATTGATGTCTAATAAAATTAAATCTGGTTTGCAGGCTACTTTTTTGAGTGCTTCTTGGCCGCTATAAGCGGTCAGAATATCATATCGTGTTTGAAAATAACTCTGTATCATATCAACAATACCGCGTTCATCATCAACGACCAGTAATTTAGGATTCAAAATCATGCACCTCCATTCTTTATATGATATATCAAAAATCTCAAAAATCCCTCAACTTTCTATGAAACCACAGCCGCTAACATTATAAGCACTCCATCAAAACCAATTCGCTTTTTCTGCTTTGAATTGAGGGGTATCGCCTTCCTGGTATGGATTATAGGTATTGCGATTACACCCAAATTCTTTTAATGCCTTTATTTTATTATCCTCTGTCCACTCAACCAGCGAGATTCCATCAAATTCCTCTATATCCCCATTATTCATTTCATTTTTGAAATACCACTCTACAACCGTTTGATCCCCCTTATGAAAAAATTGCTTGATTTCCCAAATAACCACCTTGCCACGGGTATTCCATTCCTGAAACCAATGCTTTACTGTTTTTCGGTTGTTATACTGGGGACTCCAGCTTTCTGTATAAATCACATCTTCTGTAAATATATCATCAATCCCCATATCCTGCTGATTGAGCCACATATCAAACCATAATCGGATTGTTTTTTCTCGTTCATTCATAATATAAACACCTCACCACTCTATGAAACCACAGCCGTTCCCCTACATTATACGATATTCAGAACAAACATTGAAGATAAATGAATTAAAAATGGCGGCCTTGCTTAACAAAGCCGCCGAATAAAAAAGCTTCATTCCACAAAGAACAAAACTCGCCGGATCAGCTCCGGGATATTGACCGGGGCGGTGATATAGTCGTTCACGCCCTCATGCCGGTATTCATATTCCATGGCAAGGTCGTTGTTCTCGGTGAGGATAAAGAACGGCAGAAGCCGGACAGGGGGATTCTTCACTTGGAACATCCCAGCCACCCGCCGCAGCGTATGAAACAGCTCCATTGCTGTGCCGTCCGGCAGTTCCAGATCGCACAGGATCAGTTCAATTTCCTTATCCTCAAAAATCCGGCGCTTGGCCTCCCCAATCGAGGAAACCAGAATCAGGTCAAAGCCCTTTTGCAGCATAGCCGCCCGCAGCACTCCGGCACTGGTATCTTCCGCATGGACAAAGAGCAGCTTGTGAAAAGTCGGGGCCTTTTCGCCGGACAACTGCCGGTAGGCGTATTCCACCAGCTTATCTTGCAGCAGCGGACCTTTCATTTTGTCCATGCACAGCGTCGCGCCCCGGCGCATGGCCTCCTGTTCGTAGTCGTCTTTGTCATGGCAGGACGCCAGAATAAAAGGCAGCTCCTTGTCTGCGGCCCGCACCTCGTCCAGAAAGTCCATGCCGGAACCATCCGGCAGGTCAAGATCACAGCAGACCACCAGCGGTATTTCCTCTTGGATGGCGGCCCGCGCTTCTTTCAGCGTGCAAGCCGTTTTCACCGAGTATCCCCGGTGCTGTAAGTATTTTTGCAGACACCATGTATAGGTGTCGCTGTCGTCGATCAGCAGTATCTTTTTCATGTGTCCTCACCCCCAATATTGATTTACCACAAGCATAAACTACAAATGTTACACAAATGTCCGAGGTGCCTTTGATTTCGACAGAAAA
>ENA-OPBF01000723-OPBF01000723.1-human-gut-metagenome-genome-assembly--contig:-NODE-723-length-24496-cov-3.402234_pt1 | contig 24496 bp, 9 predicted proteins | sample MGYA00241067_ERZ501450 | MGnify/ENA primary metagenome ERZ501450 (study PRJEB25962, sample SAMEA2042516) | human gut metagenome | biome: human gut; feature: human-associated habitat; material: faeces... | reverse complement strand
GGTCAACGGGCTGAGGTAAAGCGGGCCTGCACCGCGAAGGAATATCCCTGCTTTCCGCGTCCGCTTCTTCACAAAGAAGCTTTCTAATCTACAAGCGTATCACCCCAACAACCACAAATTTGTGCAAATCAAATAAAAACTCCTTGCAAAGTTTCTGAATGAATGAGATAATTAACACAAACTATGTAAATGGATTGTTACTTTTAAGGCAAAACCATACAATATCCTATCTAAAAGGAAGGGGAAAGAGGAAGAATGAAATTAAAGACAGTAAAGCGTATGAATGCGTGCATTTTATCTGCTGCCATGGTTTTGAGTGGTGTTACAATCATTCCGCCGGCCACAGTAAGTGCTGCGGCAAATAATGAGATCAATTATGCATTAAGTGCAACGGCAACCGTCAGTGATCAGGAGACGAATTACTGGGGAGCAGATAAGGCGATCGACGGAATCGTCAACAGAGATGCTGCAAAAGCAGATCAGTCCAGATGGGCAACGAATCAGAGTTCAAGTCAGGCAGCAAGGACGCTGACGGTGAATCTCGGTACACGGAAGACGTTTGATCATTTTGTGATCGAATGGGAAAGAACGAATATTACTAACTTTAAGATTTCTGTATGTGATACAGAAGATGGAGAATACCGGGATGTTTATGTAAAAAATGACGGAGAAAATATTACGTCGGTTACGAGTGATATCCAGTTGGATGAAGCTGTAACAGCTCAGTATGTAAAGCTGACAGTCAATGGTTATACAGTAAATCCTGGAAGCTGGCAGTCTGTATCCCTGTATGAGTTTAAGATCCTTGGAGAAGCAGAGAATTTAAGTACCGCTGCAACTGTAACAGCAGATGGAAGTGAGACAGCCGGAACAGATGCTTCCAAGGCAGTTGACGGTGATGATACGACCCGTTGGGCAAGCCCGGCGGCAACAGGATCACACTGGCTGAAGCTGGATTATGGCCGTGAGAAGACCATCAGAACAGCAAAGATCCATTGGGAGAGAAAGAATGCAACTGCATACCGGATCGAGAAGTCTGCCGACGGAGAAAACTGGGAGACAGTAAAAGCATTTACGACAAGTCCTTCAGATTACAGAGAGACGATCGTATTTGATGAGGCAGTAACAACAAGATATCTGAGATTATATATTGAGTCCTTTGATCAGGCGGGAGCACCGGAGGGAAGTGCTTCTGTAAGCTGGCCGACGGTTTCTGTCTATGAGTTTGAGACTTATGAGACAGATCTTGGAACAACCGAGGTGGAGAGAACTCCGAAAGAGATTGCGGACAGCCTGGAAGTTCCTTCCAGTATTGACGGGGCATCAGGAAACCTGGCAATGCCGGAAGTTCCTGAAGGATATGAGATCAGTTTTGTCGGTGCAGATTATGAGCAGATCGTAGACAGGGATCTGACAGTTTATCAGCCGCTTGTTACAAAGACTGTGAAGATGAACTTCAATGTAAAGAAAGCCGGTGACGACAGTACGGCAGTAGATTCCAAAGAATATACTATGACTGTAACCGGAAAGTATACGGCAGAAGACGGAGATAATGCAAAGCCGAATGTAATGCCGGAGCTGGCAGAATGGAAAGGTGCAAAGGGCGGTTCCTTTGAGATCAGTGATTCCAGCCGTATCGTTGTAGCAGCCAAGGATAAGGCAGAATTATCTGCAATGGCTGAAGAATTTAAGAATGATTATAAAGAGATCACAGGAAAGTCCATCAAGATCGTTTATGCGGATCAGGCATCAGCGGGAGATTTCTTCTTTACGCTTGAAGCAGCCGGAAATGGACTGAAAGAAGAAGGATATTCCATGAATGTAACGGATAAAGTGGAAGTGAAGGCAGAGCAGAAAGCAGGAGCTTACTGGTCTACAAGAACGATCCTTCAGATCCTGAAGCAGAATGGTACGACCATTCCGAAGGGCGAATGCAGGGATTATCCAAAGTATGAAGTCAGAGGCTTTATGCTGGATGTAGGAAGAAGACCGTTTGAAAGCGAGACACTTCAGGAAGTTGCAAAGACGATGCTGTGGTATAAGATGAATGACCTACAGCTTCATCTGAACGATAACTATATTTTCCTTGAAAATTATTCGACTTCCGAGGGTGCAATGTCGGCTTATGAGGGATTCCGTATGGAGTCTGATGTCAAAGCAGGTGGATTGAATCAGGCAGACCTGACCAGTGACGATATGTATTATACCAAGGCTGAGATGAAGTCCATGATCCAGAATTACCGGAAGTTAGGACTGGATATTATCCCGGAATTTGATACTCCTGCACATTCTCTGTCATTTACAAAGGTAAGACCGGATCTCAGATTCGGAACGACCGGACGTCAGAATGACCATTTCAATTTGAATACGAAGTATGATGAGTCACTGGCATTTGTTGAGAGCATCTGGGATGAGTATATTAAGGGTGATGACCCGGTATTTGACCGGGATACGATAGTTAATATCGGAACAGATGAGTATGATGGACAGTATACAGAGCAGTTCCGTAAGTTTACAGATGATCTTCTGGCTTATATCCAGGATAATGGAAATACCGTTCGTCTGTGGGGAAGTCTTACAGCAAGAAGCGGAAGCACATCCGTAAGAAGCGAAGGGGTTCAGATGAATATCTGGAACGATGGATGGGCAAATCCGAAAGCTATGTATCAGCAGGGATATGACCTGATTGACATGAATGACGGAAGTGTATATATCGTACCGGCAGCAGGATATTATGCAGATTATCTGAGTCGTCAGTCCATGTATAATTATGATCCGGCTACACGTATGGGTGTTCCGTCAGGTTCTGAACAGACACTGGGAGGAGCTTATGCGATCTGGAACGATATGGTTGACCAGAGAGCGAACGGACTGACTGAGATGGAGATCTATGACCGCTTCAATGATGCTGCACCGTATTATGCGGCTGCGTTGTGGGGCAAATCGGGAGAAGTTTCTTTTGCAGCAGCACAGCAGACAAGCGAGAATGTTGGTGAAGCTCCTGGAGTCAATGCATATGATAAAGCAGACAGTGAGACAGATGAGATCCTTTCCTATGATTTTGAGGATGGACTTTCAGATAAGAGTGCAAATGAATATGATGCAGAAACTGGAAAGAATGCAGAAGTGAAAGACGGAGAACTTGTCCTGAAGGGCGGAGAAAGCTATATCTCTACTCCATTGGATAAAGTCGGACCTGAGAAAGAACTGAGCTTTGATATCACACTGACTCAGCCGGCAGAACCGGGACAGATCCTTTTTGAGGCTGAGAAGGACGAAGATCATGAAGCTTACAGCACTCATAATATCCGCATCATGGAAGATGGAACACTTGGATTTACAAGAGAAGGATATGACTATTCCTTTGGCTATAAACTTCCTGTTAATCAGAAGATGACATTAAAGATCCGTACAAAGAACGGAAGTACTGTCCTGATCGCAGATGGAAAAGAGTATAGAGCAACCGGAAGCTTTACATATGAAGGTGATGTGAAGAAGACCGGTATTACAGGCTCCACACTTTCCCTTCCGCTGACAAGGATTGGCTCTGATACGAATGCGGTATATGCCATCATTGATAATGTGAATCTTTCCTCCACGATGTCAGATGGAGCATCTTCACCGATCGATCCATCCGGATTTACAGTGACATCAGATAATGAAAACAGTGACGGGCCGATCAGTGCGGCATTTGACAATGACCGGTCAACGATCTGGCATACGCAGTACTCTCCGAGTAAGAAAGCACTGCCGGCAACGATCACGATCGATATGGGACAGTCCTATGATGTGAACGGATTCTATTATCTGCCGAGACCAACCGGAAATAACGGATACATTCTGAAATATTCTCTGTATTATGAGGATGCAGATGGAAACTGGGCAACTCTTGTAGAGAATGGAACATGGGAAAGCACCGGCACGGAAAAGACGGTGAACTTCACACCGGTTCAGACATCTAAGATCAAGCTGGTTGTATCAGAAGGACAGAATGATTTTGGTAGTGCAGCAGAATTCAGAGTGCTTACAGGAACGCAGGATCTTACAAAGACACAACTCCGTATGAGTACTTATGTAGAAGGAGAAGGTACAGCGACTGTTTCTAAAGAAAAGATCGAACAGGGAGAAGAAGTTACCTTTACTGCAACAGCAAAGAAAGGTGCTACATTTACCGGATGGTATGATGTCCTTGGAACAAAGGTAAGTGATGAAGCCGTTTATACAGTAACTCCGGAAGAGAACCTGACCCTGATCGCAAAATTTGAAAAAGGAAGCGAGCCGGATCAGCCAGAAGATAAGACCTATACGGTTACGATCGACGGAAAAGAACAGACCGTCAAAGAAGGAGAAAAGGCTGCGAAGCCAGCCGATCCGGAAAAAGAGGGTTATAAGTTCCTTGGCTGGTATGAAGAAGGAAGTGATACGGCGTTCGATTTCGATACAGCCATCACGAAGAATATTACACTGACTGCAAGATTCGAGAAAATAGAAGAGCCGGATCAGCCGGACAAACCTTCAGCACCGGAGAATGTAGTGACAGGTGAAATTACGAAAAATTCCGTTGAAGTGAAATGGGATGGACCGGCAAGCACAGCAGGACTGGCAGGTTACAAGATCTATGTAAATGGAAAAGAATACGTGACGTATATCCCGGCAGATGCTACAGGATATACGATAGAAGGTCTTGAAGCCGGTAAGACTTATCAGATCGAAGTTGTTGCCGTAGGCGATGATGAGAATGCAACAGAGTATGCAGCCGCAGAACTGAGTGTAACAACAAAGAGTGAAAATAATGGTAACGGCGGCGATAACGGAAATACCGGAGACAACGGTAATAATGGCAATAACGGAAATGCCGGTGTAAATAATCCGACTAAGGATCAGAATCATAATGCCGGAACAACAAATAAGAAGCAAAATGCAGCAGCCAAGACAGGCGACAGCACAAATATGGCAGTATTTGTATTCATGCTTGGTGGTTCGCTGGCAGCCGGAACGGTTGTCTTCAGAAGGAAAAGAAGATAAGCGGTTTTCCATATGAAAGTTTAAGAGAGAAGAGTCTGTTGGATGAAAATCCAGCGGACTTTTCTTTTTTAATAAAATTCTAAGATTTTGACACTCTGGTTTTAAAAAATGACCGATATCATGTATACTAAAAGGGAGGTGATTGAAATGTATAATATATTAGTTTGTGATGATGATAAAGAAATTGTAGAGGCAATAGATATTTATCTGTCCCAGGAGGGATATCATATCCTGAAGGCATATGATGGAGTTGAGGCATTGAATATTTTGGAGAAAGAGAAAGTAAATCTTCTGATCCTTGATGTGATGATGCCAAAGCTGGATGGAATCAGGGCAACTCTGAAGATCAGGGAGACGAACAGTGTACCGATCATTATTCTTTCTGCAAAGTCAGAAGATTCAGATAAGATACTCGGACTGAATATCGGGGCGGATGATTATGTCACAAAGCCGTTCAATCCGTTAGAACTGGTAGCAAGGGTCAAGTCTCAACTGCGTCGCTATAATGAGCTTGGTGGAACATCCCAGGAACAAAAGGAAAAAGTGTATGAAGTTGGCGGACTCAGGATCAATGATGATCTGAAAGAAGTGACGGTGGACGGAGAGTTAGTGAAGCTTACGCCGATTGAATATAATATTCTCTTGTTATTACTGAAAAATCAGGGACGGGTTTTTTCTATTAATCAGATTTATGAGTCGATTTGGAATGAAGAGGCGATTGGTGCGGATAATACAGTTGCGGTCCATATCCGCCATATTCGTGAAAAAATCGAGATCAATCCGAAAGATCCAAGATATCTGAAAGTAGTATGGGGCGTAGGCTATAAAATTGATAAAGGCTGAAAGGACGAAATATGAATAAGTGGTACAGAAAGACAGGTGTAAAGGCGATCGTTCTTATTGTGGCGATTCTCAGCGGTGCAATGCTGATAACGAATCTGTTGTCTCTTATGAATCTTGCAGGAAGCACAGATCTGCCGTCCTTATGGACGATGAGCCAACAGCCATTTGAGGAATCGCAGGAATTTAATTACATGGTTGAAAATTACATGGATGATGTCCTTACGCAGATCCGGCTGGAAAATCTTTTTGAGACAGATGGGATGATGAACCGGAACAAAGAGATCGACGTAATGGAGTACAGCAAGAATGATACTGCCAACGGAGAAAATGTTTCGGGTATTGCGTATTCACTGGAGGAACTGATCAACTGGGGAGAAGATTTTGACAGTGCAGAGAGCGATAATTATGCGAAGAACAGTGTGATCGTATGTCAGAAGCCTGAAGGGACATATGAGTATTACTATACGAGTGATTTCATGACACGGGTAGAGTCGGGAGTATTTGATATTATCATGCAGGATGGGAGTGATGTTGACGGATTTCTGCAGGAACTTCAGAACGGTAAGTATACATCTTCAGGCTTTTATAATTTTGATATTGTGGACATGGAAGGAAATATCCTGTACACAGACTGCTGGAATTTTGGAAGTGCATTAATCGAAAAATATGCACCGCAGGGAGCAGAAAACCTTTTGCAGGTAGTGAATAACAGTCCGCGTCTGAATGGCAAACTGTCCGTCATTTATGATGATCTTGCGTATACTTTGGGGAATATTTACTCAGATTATCAGAATTATCAGATGGGATTTGAACATTTAGAGGAAGGCAATACAAACTTTACTTACATTTATGCGAATAATGACACGAAAAAGGTAGTGACGAATAAGACTTCTTACGAGAACTATGCAGAGCTGGAGAAAAATGTCCAGAATCTGATCTCGGAGAAAGATGTTAAATATATGGTCATTTATCCAAAGCTAAAAGATTTTAACAGTAATATGAATGTATCGAAATCGGATAAATGGGAAAAACTCCGCAGTTACAGCAGTGAAAAGAAATGGAACAGCGTATTTGCGGTTGCGGTGGATACAACTTATACGATCCAGGATCAGTTTTATCAGAATAAGGTAGCTTATGATAATAATATCCCGTATTTTAAAGGAACAACATGGCTGTTGGTTCTGAGCATTATCCTGTTCCTTGGGGCAACAATCTGGCTGACACTGGAGGCAGGAAGAACTGCGGAAGATGAAGAACTGCACCTGAACGGTTTTGATCATTGGAAGACAGAGATTGCAGCGGTGCTGATCGTACTGATATGGATCGTTGGTTCTTATATCGGGATTCATTTTTGGAATGGAAATATCTATACGATGATCAATGATAGTCCGACTTATCTGAAGGATGGAGGTACTTATTTTGAGTATTATTATGCTCGTGGAATGGATGTTTCTTCAGCATATATGTCAGCAAGTTTATATCTTCCGTCATTGAGTATTGCAGAGCTGGCAGAAATTTATTTTTATGGAGTATTTACACTGGGCTGCTTCTTTATGGGATACGTGAGTCTGATCAAGCGGATCAAGGGACGAAACCTGTGGAAGAACAGTCTGTTGAGAGTGATTGTGCGGTTCATCTATAAAATATATGATAACCGGAAGAAGACGACAAAGACAGTGCTTCTGTTATGTGGATTTTTCCTTGTACAGGGAATTGCAGTGCTGTTCAGGAATGGGGTTACAATGCTTCTGGTGTTACTGGCAGACGTGGGTGTATTTTATGTTGTCCTGAACGGTTTATTACTCAAGGAGAAACTGAAAAAAGGTATTGAAGAAATTGCATTGGGAAATATGGAATATCAGATCCCGCTGCAAGGCTTAAGAGGTGAGAACTTAAAGCTGGCAGAGATGATCAATGGAATTGCCAACGGATTCCATATGGCCGTAGAAGAGGCAATGAAAAATGAGCGTCTTAAGACGGATCTGATCACGAATGTATCACATGATATCAAGACACCGTTGACTTCGATCATTAATTATGTAGCGATCCTGAAGCAGTCGGATATTGCAGATCCAAAGATCCAGGGCTATCTGGATATACTGGAGGCGAAAGCACAGAGGCTGAAGACACTGACGGAAGACGTTGTTGAGGCATCCAAGGTAAGCAGTGGGAATATTTCTCTGGAGTATATGGATGTAGATCTTGTGGAGATGATCCAGCAGACGGAAGGTGAGATGGCTGAGAAGTTTGAGGCAAGGAATCTGAAAATGATCGTCAATCTGCCGGCAGAACCTGCGGTTGTTCATGTAGACGGGCGAAGAATGTGGAGAGTTCTGGAGAATATTTTCGGAAATGCAGCCAAGTATGCCATGCCGGGAACAAGGGTATACGCGGATCTGAAGCTGGAAGAAGATACGGTGGATCTGTCTTTGAAAAATGTTTCTGAACATCAGTTGAACATTTCGGCAGATGAACTGACCGAACGGTTTATCCGTGGAGATCTTTCAAGAAGTTCTGAAGGAAGCGGACTTGGACTGTCGATCGCACAGAGCCTGACAACGATGCAGGGCGGAACTTTCAACCTGTATCTGGATGGAGATTTGTTCCGGGTAAATATCCGGTTCCCGAGAGTGAAAAAGCAGTAGAAAGAAGAGAAAGCAAAAAGATTGAATTGACATTTTTGAGGCGGTGTGCTACGCTTTCTAAGGATTGCGAAAAGCAGAATAGCGTAGAAAAGCAAGGATGGAGAGAGTAGCCTGATTACCGTTTTACAGAGAGATCCCCGGGAGAACTTAAGAAAGTTCTGTTGGCTGAGAGGGGATGAACAGGAGGCAGGGGAAGATGGCTCCTGAGCAGTGCAGATGAGCTTTCAGGTAAGTCTGCAAAGGGTTCGCCCTTTACAGCGTAGGAGTGGCAGCAGAGGGATGCAGGTCACTCACGGAGGTTTTCACTGTGAAGTGGGAACGAAGAGAAGTGGTAACGCGGTGAAACAGAACCGTCTTCTTGAGGATGAAAGTCTTCAGGGAGACGGTATTTTTTTTAAAAGGAGGCAGACAATTATGTCAGAAAAACCAAAATATTATATTACAACAGCGATTGCCTATACATCCGGCAAGCCGCATATTGGTAATACTTATGAGATCGTACTGGCAGATGCGATCGCACGTTATAAGAGAAGTCAGGGATATGACGTATTTTTCCAGACGGGAACAGATGAGCATGGTCAGAAGATCGAGCTGAAGGCAGAAGAAGCAGGAATTACACCAAAGGAATTTGTTGATAAGGTATCAGGAGAGATCAAGAGAATCTGGGATCTGATGGATACTTCTTATGACAAGTTTATCCGTACAACAGATGAGGATCATGAAAAGCAGGTAAAGAAGATCTTTAAGAAACTTTATGATAAAGGAGATATTTATAAAGGACACTATGAGGGAATGTATTGTACTCCATGTGAGTCATTCTTTACAGAGTCCCAGCTCGTAGACGGAAAATGTCCGGATTGTGGACGTCCGGTGCAGCCGGCAAAGGAAGAGGCGTATTTCTTTAAAATGAGCAAATATGCGGATCGTCTGATCGAGCATATCAATACGCATCCGGAGTTTATCCAGCCGGTATCCCGTAAGAATGAGATGATGAATAACTTCCTTCTCCCGGGACTGCAGGATCTGTGTGTATCAAGAACATCATTTAAGTGGGGAATCCCGGTTGATTTTGATCCAAAGCATGTTGTGTATGTATGGCTGGATGCTCTGACAAACTATATTACAGGAATCGGATATGATGCAGAGGGAAATAGTACTGAGCAGTTTAACAAACTCTGGCCTGCAGACCTTCATCTGATCGGAAAAGATATCATCCGTTTCCATACGATCTACTGGCCAATCTTCCTGATGGCACTGGATCTTCCACTTCCAAAGCAGGTATTTGGACATCCGTGGCTGCTTCAGGGAGACGGAAAGATGAGCAAGTCTAAAGGAAATGTGCTTTATGCGGATGAGCTGGTTGATTTCTTTGGAGTGGATGCGGTTCGTTACTTTGTACTCCATGAGATGCCGTTTGAGAACGATGGAGTGATTTCCTGGGAGCTGATGGTAGAGCGTATGAACTCAGATCTTGCCAATACGCTTGGAAACCTTGTAAACCGTACAATTTCCATGACAAATAAGTATTTTGGCGGAACAGTGACAGATACAGGCGTGGCAGAAGAAGTGGATGCTGACCTGAAGGCAGTCGTAGAGAATACTGCAAAGGCAGTAGCTGAAAAGATGAAAGATCTGCGTGTGGCAGATGCGATCACAGAAATCTTCAATCTGTTTAAACGCTGCAACAAATATATTGATGAGACTACACCATGGGTACTTGGAAAAGATGAGTCAAAGAAAGATCGTCTGTCTACTGTATTATGGAATCTGATCCAGGGTATTTCAGAGGGTGCAAGACTTCTTGAGCCATATATGCCATCTACAAGCAAAAAGATCCTTGAGCAGCTTGGAAATGGTCATGTGACAGAAAAACCGGAAATTCTGTTCCAGAGAATGGATCTGGAAGAAATTCTGAAAAAAGTAGAGGAACTTCATCCGAAAAAAGAAGAAAAGAAAGAAGAAGCAGTCATTGATCTTGAGCCAAAAGAAGAGATCACATTCGAGCAGTTTGGTGCAATGCAGTTCCAGGTAGGAGAGATCATCGCCTGCGAAGCAGTCAAAAAGTCGAAAAAACTTTTATGCTCCCAGGTAAAGATCGGAAGTCAGGTAAAGCAGATCGTATCAGGAATTAAGGCATATTATACGCCGGAAGAGATGGTAGGAAAGAAGGTTATGGTTCTCGTCAACCTGAAACCTGCGAAGCTTGCCGGAGTTCTTTCAGAGGGAATGTTGCTCTGTGCTGAAGATGCAGATGGAAATCTTGCACTGATGACACCGGAGAAAGAGATGCCTGCAGGTGCGGAAATTTGTTAATTTCAGGAATTAAATATGAAGAGTAAAAAAATTATTGCTGTGGTCGGCGGAAGTTTTCTGCTGGCTGCAGCCTTTCTATTAATATTGTGTATTAAATTTGTGAATATGAAAGAATCTTCCCCAACCGGAAAATACGCTGGGAAGACGGAAAAAGTGGAGCAGACTACAACCGATAAAAAGGAACAGAAGAAGCCTGACTGGGTAGAAGAAAAAATTTCCGGGATGACATTGGAAGAAAAAGTGGCTCAGTTATTTATTATTACGCCGGAAGCATTGACCGGAATGGGAAAGGTAACGGCAGCGGGAGACACGACAAAAAGATGCCTGGAACAGTATCCGGTTGGTGGCATGATTTATTTTGCAGGGAATATCGAGGACAGACAACAATTATCAGATATGCTTCACACTACGCAGTCGTACAGTACAGAGCAGAGTGGAATCCCGATTTTTCTGAGTGTAGATGAAGAAGGTGGAACTGTAGCAAGAGTTGCAGGCAGCGGAATCTCGAATGTTTCTGTTGTTGAAGATATGTGCGAAGTTACAGATGAGGAAAGAGCTTACGAAATAGGACAGGCGATTGGCAGTTACCTGGCAGAATTAGGTTTCAATCTGGATTATGCACCGGTAGGGGATGTTCTTACTGACCCGGAAAATACAGTTGTTAAAAAAAGATCATTCGGAAATGACAGTGCAAAAGTTGCTGCGTTGTCGCAAAAAGTACTGGATGGGCTGCATGAGGAAAATGTGTATGGAGTAATCAAGCATTTCCCGGGGCATGGGGCAACAGCCGGAGATACACATGAGGGATATGCTTATACAGACAAGTCGTTGGAAGAACTGGAGCAGCAGGAACTGGTTCCTTTTCAGAATGCCATTGAAAATCATATTGCCATTATTATGGCAGGGCATATTTCAGTACCGAATGTGACAGGAGACAATACGCCTTCTTCCCTGTCTAAAATTATGATTACGGATGTATTAAGAGAAAAAATGGGATTTGATGGAATTGTAATTACGGATGCATTGAATATGGGGGCAATTTCACAGCATTATTCTTCGGCAGAGGTCTCGGTTAAAGTTTTAGAGGCTGGTGGGGATATGCTTTTGATGCCGGAAAATTTTCAGGAGGCATATCAGGGAATTTTAGAGGCTGTTCAGAATGGAACTTTAACAGAAGAAAGAATTGATGAATCGGTCAGAAGAATTTTGAAAGTAAAAGAAAAGCTGACAGCAGAGGATTAAGGCGTAGATATGCAAGAATGAATCAACTGAAAATTCAAACAATTATATATAAAAACAAAAATAAATAAAAAATACAAAAAAAACGGATAAATATATTGACAAATAGAAGCCCGGGTGTTAAGATAAAACCATCAAAAAAAGATATTTAACTAAGAAGGTACAAGAAGCGGATGCCTGATTAGATTAAAAATAACGGATAACAGGAGGTTGGACCAATGGACAGTATAGTTTCAGAATTTCATCAATATGTCAGTGGTACGGCGATTGCAGGTTCCTGTGAAGAAAGAGACCTGAGCAAAAGTTAATTCGCAGATCTGGTAAAAATTAAGAATGAAAATAAATGGAACGGAGAGAATACAAGACCAGATTCATAATAAAAAGATAAAGCAGTTGCAGATATATTGAATAAAGTTACCACATACAGAACTGAACGATGTGTAAAGGAACATGGAACAGTAGCTGTAAAAGAAAAAGGGTCTTACAGGAATCGTATCAGGATTTACCTTCGATCCAAAATATAAAATAAAAATAATGAGAAAACTAAATATTATAAAAAATGCATCTTCAAGGGTAGTTGGAGGTGCATTTTTTTGACATTGGGAAGATGGTATGGTACACTAATGAAAGAGTATCGCCTTATGTTAAATTGACATGAAGAGATCTTGAGTTACCGAATAAACATTAATATAATGAGGTGAATGCGGTGGACAAATATGAATATAAGCAACTGTCAGAGCGAATGATAGAGCTTATGCAAAATGAAGAATACGGGGAAGCAAAGGAGATTGCTGACTCCATTGACTGGAGAAGGGTTCGCAATGCCATGATGCTTGCGAATGTAAGTGATATTTATGAAAAGACCGGTGAATATCAGAAAAGCTATGATATTTTGCAGATTGCTTATCATCGGGCAGAAGGAAGCCGGAAGGTATTGTATCGTCTGAGTTCTCTTGCACTGAAGACGGGGAATGTAGATGAAGCAATAGATTTTTATGATGAGTTTGTGCAGTTAGCACCAAAAGATCCGAACAGACATATTCTGAGATACCAGATCTTACGGGCACAGCGGGCTCCGTTAGAGCAGCAGATTGAAGCACTGGAAGAGTTTAAGAAGGCAGAATATATTGAAGAATGGGCGTTTGAACTTGCAAAGCTTTATCAGGAAGCAGGTATGACGGCAGAATGTCTGGAAGAATGTGATGATCTGATCCTGTGGTTCAGTGAAGGCAAATATGTATATAAAGCAATGGAATTGAAGATGCAGTATAAGCCACTGACACCTTCGCAGCAGGAAAAGTATAATCGCAGATTTGAAAAAAATGGCGGTGAGACGGAAGAGATTCCGGATCTTGAGACGTATGTTGCAGAAAATAAAGAGCCGGAAGATCATTTGGATGAAGCAGCAACGGAGCATGCAGAGGCTGTTTCAGAAGAGCCGGTTGAGGATATTCCTGAGAGTATTGGACAGCAGGATACAGGAAAAGAAGAAAGTTCAGAGAAACCAGTCCGTAAGCCGGAAAAGAAAAAGATCGGTGATACAATGCGGCTGGATGAGGCATTGGAACAGTTACTGCATCGCAAGCCGGAAGTATCTGCGGCAGAGGATGAAGAGCCGGATATTTCTGATCTTGAGAGTGTGATCGGTGATATTGAGTCGGTCGTGGATCTTGATATGGTAAATCAGATTTCACAGGAAAAGCATACAGGTGATGTGCCAATCGGAATGAAGGAACTTATTCCTGGAGAAGTATCAGAAGAAGCGGCAGATAAGAAAGAGCGGATCCCTGTAGAAATCACAACAGATATTACGGAAGATGACGCAGAAGAGCTGAATCTTGAAGATCTGGTGGCAGAAGAGCTGCCGGAAGAAGTCGAAGAGGCAGAGCCGGTTGAAGAAGAGGCAGAAGAAGTCGAAGAGGCAGAACCGGTTGAAGAAGAGGCGGAAGAAGTCGAAGAGGCAGAGCCGGTTGAAGAAGAGGCGGAAGAAGTCGAAGAGGCAGAACCGGTTGAAGAAGAGGCGGAAGAAGTCGAAGAGGCAGAGCCGATTGAAGAAACACAGACAGGGACAATAGAAGAAGAACTGCAAAAAATTGCTGATGCAGAACCGGCTGAACCGGAAGAAGAGATCTTCGATATGGAAGAAGCGGAAGACTTCCTAGAGGATTCACCTGCTGAGGATTGGGAAGATGATACAGAATCCTTTGAAGAAGCGGATGCAGAGGAGCTGAGTTTTGAAGAGATTTTATCTGACTGGGATTCGGAAGAAGCAGAGGCGTTGCTTGAGGATGCCGAGGAAGAAGTATATGATGAGTCGGTAGAAGAAACGTACGAGGAAGAACCGGACGAAGACGAAGCAGAAGATATATTAGAAGATGCCGAGGAAGAGCCGATTGAAGAATCAGCAGAAGATGTCGTTGAGGCGGATGCTGAGGAAATATACGAAGAAGAGCCGGAAGACGAGGTTACGGAAGATACTCCAATCCTGTCTCCTGATATTCAGCGGCTGATTGATGAAATTGAAGGTGCAGTTCCGGCAGAGGAGTCTTTGCCAGAAGAAAAAGAGATAGAAAAAGCACCGGAAGAACCGCATGAAAATATGGGAGAAGTGACAGAATCTCTCCGTTTAGATGATCTGCCGGAGGAAGACGAAGATTTATTTGAAGATGAAGACTTCTTAGAGTCAGAGGATGAAGAGGATGAGTACGAGTCCTATGAAGACGACGATTCAGCAGAAGATGAGTATGAATCTTACGAAGATGACGATTCAGAAGAGGATGAGTATGAATCTTACGAAGATGACGATTCAGAAGAAGATGAGTATGAATCTTACGAAGACGACGATTCAGAAGAAGATGAGTATGAATCTTACGAAGACGACGATTCAGAAGATGAATATACATCCTATGATGAAGATGAGTATGAAGATGAAATCTATGATGACGAATATGAAGATGACGATGAAGCTTATTATGAAGAATCGGATGATGATGAGTTAGCAGATGATGAGGAATTCTACTATGAAGACGAAGAAGAACCGGACGAAGAACCGGACGAGGAAGATGCACCTGATTTTGAAGATGAATTCAAGGTAGATCCGAAGCACAGTGAAGAGCCGGATGATCGGGAGATTCCGGACGAAGATGATGGAATTGATATCATGTCGGCTACGACACCGTTGAGCAGAAAGGAAACTGCAAAGCTGATCGCTACAGGTAAGACTTCTCCGTTGCCACTGGATGAAATTTCAGATGCATTATCCATGGATACAGGATTTGTAGTACATGGAAGATATGATCTGGAAACTCAGAGCGGAATCGGTACAAGAGCCGGCCTGACAGAAGAACAGAAGAAATTATTCTCTTATTTTGTTCCTGTGCGTGGCATGAGCGAACAGTTAGTAGATGTTCTGGAGCAGGATAAGAACTGTACAAACCGGAAGGGAACGTCGAAGACAGGAAATCTCCTGATTATTGGAGATAAAGGAAATGGCAAGACTGTTCTTGCAGTAGATGTAGTTAAAGCAATCCAGAAGCAGAGAGAGATCCGTCAGGGTAAGGTAGCAATCGTGACAGGAGAGTCCCTGAATAAGAAAAAGATCGGAGATATTTTCGATAAATTATACGGTGGTGCTTTGATCATTGAAAAAGCAGGAAAGATGAATGAAAAGACAGTCGCCAAGCTGAACAGGGCAATGGAGCGTGATACAGGAGAACTTCTGATCGTGCTTGAGGAACAGAGAAAGCCGTTAGATCGTCTGCTTTCCTCCAACCGTGAGTTCAGGAGAAAGTTTACTTCCCGTCTGGAAGTGCCGATCTTCATTAATGATGAGCTTGTAACATTTGGTCAGACTTATGCCCAGGAGAATGGTTACAAGATTGATGAAATGGGTATTCTTGCTCTTTACAGTTGCATTGATTCTCTTCAGAGAGAAGATCATTCAGTAACTGTTGCGGAAGTAAAAGAAGTAATGGATAAGGCAATCGCACATTCACAGAAAACTTCAGCCAAGAAGCTGGTGAAGAGAGTATTCGGAAGAAATACAGATTCGTCGGACAGAATTATTCTTTCCGAACGAGATTTCAACATTTAACGACAAAATTTAGTCAGAATTAATAGACAGTCTTGGGAAAGGCTGTCTATTTTTGTGCAAAAATATGTTTTCTCTTTCTTTTTTCAGGTACATCAAGTATAATGATGCTATGATGTTGGGAGCAAAATCCCAAGCAATGAAAGAATTCGAGCAGTGAGGTGGATTTATGGTTACAAAGAAGAAGGCAGTGAAAAAACTGCAGCCTTATGAGATAGGAGAACTGGATCACTACCTTTTCGGGCAGGGGAATCATTATGAGATTTATAAGAAGCTTGGTGCACATGAAGTGACAGCAGGCAAAAAGGGTGTTTATTTCGCAGTATGGGCTCCACATGCAAAGAGTGTTTCAGTGATCGGAGAGTTTAATGGATGGGATGCTGCAGCGGACAGGATGGAGCGGCAGGAGCCATTAGGAATCTATACAGTTTTTGTACCGGAAGCGAAAGACGGACAGATGTACAAATACTGTATTGAGACACAGAGCGGAGAGCTGATCTATAAGGCAGATCCATTTGCCAATTATGCAGAACTTCGGCCGGGAACTGCTTCCAGGATTACGGACATTTCTCATTTAAAATGGACGGATGACCGTTGGATGGAAAGCAGAAAAAAATGGGATAATAAAGAAAATCCGTTATCCATCTATGAAGTGCATATGGGTTCCTGGATGAGGCATCCGGGAAGGGAAGATGAGGGATTTTATACTTATCGTGAATTTGCAGAAGCGATTACAAAATATGTAAAAAAGATGGGGTATACGCATGTAGAACTGATGGGAATCGCGGAGCATCCATTTGATGGCTCATGGGGATATCAGGTAACTGGTTATTTTGCACCGACTTCCAGATATGGAACACCGGAAGATTTCGCTTATATGATCAATTATCTGCACCGGAATGGGATTGGTGTGATTCTTGACTGGGTTCCGGCACATTTCCCGAAGGATGCTCACGGACTGGCTGATTTTGACGGAACACCGACTTTTGAGTATGCAGATCCGAGAAAGGGAGAGCATCCTGACTGGGGAACGAAGATCTTTGATTATGAAAAGCCGCAGGTACGGAATTTCCTGATTGCAAATGCATTGTTCTGGATCGAGCATTTCCATGTGGACGGACTGCGTGTCGATGCAGTGGCATCCATGCTTTATCTTGATTATGGAAAGCAGGACGGACAGTGGGTTCCAAACAAGTATGGTGGAAATCAGAATCTTGAGGCGATTGAGTTTTTCAAGCATCTTAATTCTGTTGTACTTGGAAGAAATCCGGGGACGATGATGATCGCAGAAGAATCCACTGCATGGCCAAAGGTTACAGGAAACCCGGAGGATGACGGACTGGGATTCAGCCTGAAGTGGAATATGGGATGGATGCATGATTTTACAGAGTATATGAAGCTGGATCCGTATTTCAGGAAAAATGCACATCATATGATGACATTTTCCATGGAGTATGCATATTCGGAGAACTATATCCTTGTTCTTTCGCATGATGAAGTCGTTCATCTGAAATGCTCCATGCTGAATAAGATGCCGGGAGAAGGCTTTGACAAATATGCCAATCTCAAGGCAGCATATGCATTTATGACAGGACATCCGGGAAAGAAGCTTCTTTTTATGGGACAGGAGTTTGCACAACTGCGTGAGTGGAGCGAGGAGAGAGAACTGGACTGGTTCCTTCTTTCAGAAGAACCACATCAGCAGATCCAGAACTGGTACAGAGATCTTCTGCATTTATATAAGAAGAATCCTGCACTGTATGAGCTGGATAATGATCCGGCCGGATTTGAATGGATCAATAAAGATGATATTTTCAGAAGTATCTTCAGTTTTGTCAGACATTCAAAGGGAAAGAAAAAGAATCTTTTATTTGTGTGCAACTTTACTCCGGTAGCAAGAGAAGATTACCGGGTTGGAGTGCCGACGAAGAGGCAGTGTAAGCTGGTACTGAACAGCGACGAGAAAGAGTATGGAGGTTCCGGAGAAAAGAGAACCGAGATCTATAAGCCGGTGAAGAAAGAGTGCGACGGTCAGAAATATTCTTTTGCATATCCGCTCCCTGCTTATGGCGTTGCTGTATTTGAATATTAAAAGAATAGTTTCAAGATGGAGAAAACCACCGGATTTTAAAGAGAAGTATCTGAAAATCCGGTGATTTTTAGTTCCATATTAGACAAAAATAAGGAAGAATAGTAACGGTAATGACAAGGAAAAAAAATCTTGTAATGTTATAATAGATTTGTATACTTGCGTGATTTTATTTAATAGTTAAATAAAATTAAATTTTGCAAGGGAGGAAGAATCATGAAAGGAAGAAGAGTCCAAAAGGTACTTGCAGCAGTGCTGGCGGTGGCAATGGTTCTGCCGATGACTGCAATACCGGCAAAGGCTGAGGAAGCGGAAGAAGTTACATATAAGCTTTATCCGAATCCTCAGGAAATGACGTATCAGGATGGAAGCTACATCCTGAAAAAGAATGTCAATGTCATTTATGATGAGGATATTGACGATGCAACAAAAGCACGACTTAAAGAGACTGCAGAACTGAAAGGTCTGAATGTGACAGAATCAGATGCAGAAAAGAGTGGTGCAACGAACATTTATGTAGGAGTTTACGGATCGGACGGAACAGTAGATGATCAGATCGTAGATGGATATCATGTAGATACTTCATTATTTGATCATACCGATTCCTATTTCCTGAAAAGTGACAACAATACGATTGCTGTATTGGGAAAAGATACAGATGCAAGTTTTTATGGACTGACGACACTGTATCATGTACTTGCACAGACAGAGAGCCTGTCGATCAGAAATTTTACGATTGAAGATTATGCAGATGTTGTAAGCCGTGGATTTATTGAAGGATATTATGGAAATCCATGGTCTACAGAGGATCGTGTGAATCTGATGACATGGGGGGGATACTATAAGTTAAATGCTTATTTCTATGCACCAAAGGATGATCCGAAACACAGAACGAAATGGAATGAACTCTATACAGATGAAGAGTTAGAGAGTAAGATCAGACCACTTGCAGAAGCTGGAAATGCTTCCAAGTGCAGATTTGTGTATGCCCTGCATCCATTTCCGAGTGGAAATAACTTCCGCTTTGATACAGATGCACACTATAATGAAGATCTTGCAAAATTGAAAGCAAAGTTTAAGCAGGTAATTGATGCAGGAGTACGTCAGATTGCGATTCTTGCGGATGACTTTGTAAATCCGGGAGCAGCAAATGAAGTAAGACTTCTGAACGATATGAGTACCTGGCTGGCAGAGGTGAAGCAGGAATACCCTGATATGAAGATGACACTTCCGTTCGTTCCGTATGATTATATGGGAAATGGAAGTTCCAGTGAACTTCAGGCCCTGAAGAGTGTACCGGAAAATGTACAGATCGTTATGACCGGTGGACGTGTCTGGGGTGAGGTTACAAATAATTTTACTACTACATTTACAAATAATGTAGGAAGAGGTCCTTTCATGTGGATCAACTGGCCTTGTTCAGATAACTCACATAAGCATCTGATCATGGGTGGTAACAGCACATTCCTTCATGGTGGTGTTGATGCGTCTAAGATTCAGGGAATCATGCTGAACCCGATGCAGCAGTCAGAGCCAAGTAAAGTAGCTATTTTTGCAAATGCATCCTATGCATGGAATATCTGGGATACAGATGCCGATGCAGATCAGACATGGGAAGACGCATTTTCATTTGTAGATCATAATTCGGCAGTAGAGACAGAAGCAAGTGATGCACTCAGAGAGTTGTCCAAGCATATGATCAATCAGAATATGGACAGCCGTGTAACTGAGCTTCAGGAGTCAGTAGAACTGAAGGAAAAACTCAACGCATTTAAAGATAAACTGGAAACGGAAACGGTCACAGAAGCAGATGTGGATGATCTGATCCAGGAATTCCAGACACTTCAGGATGCAGCAGCATTGTATAAAGAATCAGGTAATGAGGCAATCAGAAATCAGATTGTTTACTGGCTGGATTGCTGGAAAGATACAACAGATGCAGCGATTGCATACCTGAATGGAGTAAAGAGTTCTCTGAACGGAGATGTATCCGCAGTTGTGGAATACAATACAGAAGGAGAAACGGCATTCGCACAGTCCAAGACGCATGATTTCCTGTATGTAAATTATCAGGAAGTCGCAGAAGTCGGAGTACAACATATTGTTCCGTTTATTAAAAAACTGGCTGAATATGTATCAGGCAAAGCAGAACTTGCCCTGAATCCGGACAAAGTGATCCGTAAATACATCACAAGCCGTACAGACACACCGACAGGCTCTGCGGATAACTTATTTGACGGAGATGACAGCACAAGTGCGATTTATAAGACACCGAATAAGATTACAACAGGTACCTATATCGGAGTAAGTTACAGCAAGGCAATCAAGATCAATGATATCCGGTTCCTTCTTGGAGCAGGAAAAGATCATATGGATCAGGCAAAGCTGCAGTACACAACCGATGGAAAGACCTGGAAAGATCTGGAGCTTACAGGCATGAACAATAGTTTTGCAGGTGTCAGAAACCAGAACCAGGAAGTAAGTGTTGCAAAAGAAAATCTTCCGGAAGATTTTGAAGCAATGGGTATCCGCCTGATTGCAACAGCAGACAATGCAGCAGATGCATGGCTGCAGGTTAATGAGATCACGATCAACAAAGATGAGAATACAGATGACGGCGACGACAGCGAACTCAGTTATACATTAATGAAGCCGGATCGCTGGAGTGTTTACCAGGGATCAGAATCACTCCTTCGTGACGGAAATGACAGTACATTTATCTGGTTTAATACAGGTACTGGTGATGCTGTAAATGTAGATGATTTCCTTGGATACAATCTTGGAAAGGTTGCAACATTGGAAAGTGTACATATCGCAGTAGGATCACCGTCCAATGGTGATAAGTTTGTAAAATATACAGTTGAGACATCTGTAGATGGAACGAGCTGGACAGCCGTTCCGGGATATGAATCCCATACAGGAACAACTTCAGGAACTGATGTACTGGATATTGAATTAAACGGACTTTCTGCACAGTATATCCGTATCCGCAATCTGGAATATCGACAGACTTGGGCGAGATTCTCAGAATTTACGGTAACAGAAAGAGTAAATAATACAGGAACAAAAGATAACGTATTTACAAATATCGAGAACTGTGAGGTCCTTGGAACAGCAGCAGAAGGAACTGTATCACTGAATGCAGCATCCTTAAGCGTAGGAGCCGGACAGTATATCGGAATCGATCTTGGACATATCAAGGCGGTGACAGGAATTACCAGTCCGACAGGAACTTCACTGAAGTTACAGACTTCTATGAATGGGGTAGAGTGGACAGAGGTAACAGATCCGTCCCAGGCAGCCGATGCACGTTATATCAGACTTTATAATGATACAGATGCAGCAGTGGATGTAAGCTGGGATGCTTTCACAGTAACGTATGAATTTATTGGTGAAAAGACAGTAACCAGTGATTTTGCACAGAACGATGCAAGCCGTGATATGCGTGGAAGTGGAAACGTCAATAATGTTTTTGACGGAGACCTTACAACATATGGAACGATCACAGGTGTGCAGGATAGCGGAAAGAAGATCGTGTTTGACCTTGGACAGACGATCGACTTCAAGTCCATCCGTTACTATGTAAAAGAGACAAGCCTTGATTTCCTGCGTTATGCAAAATTTGAAGTAGCAAATGATCCTGATGCAGCAAACTGGACAACAGTGCTGACTGTAGGAAATAATTCTTTCGAGAATACAGCCAATACAGATACAGCAAAAGATTATGCAGCTCTGACACATGACAGTGAGAATCCTGGAAATATGTATGCAGAGCAGACAGGGCTGAATGTAAGCGGACGTTACTTAAGAGTTGTACCGCTTAAGACATACAGTTACAGATGGGTTGATTTCTATGAGATCCAGATCAATGGTGGAGCCTATATCTCTACAGAGTCAAATCGAGATATCGTATCGACCGTGATCGAAGAAAAAGGAAAAGTACCTTCCAATGTATTTGAAGAAGATTACCGTACGGTATACAAGCCGTCAGAAGCAAATGGATCATTTACTTATCGCATTTCTGATCTGGAGGCAAAGAGAACGATCCGTATGATCCAGAATGGAGCAGCATCTGATGCAGTTGTAACTGCAAGAATTGCAAATGAAGATGGAAGTAATATCCAGAGAGTTACACTTGGTAAACTGAGCCAGGCAATCAATGAATTTGCTGTAGCTTCAGATAAAAGAATTTTGGATGTAACAGTAACCTGGGGTGAAAATATTCCGGAAATTTCAATGATCAAGACAAGCAGTAAGGCAGCAGCTACAGTTGACAAGACAAAGCTGGATGAGGCGATTGCGGCAACAGGAAGCAGTGATGCAGCAAACTGGACAACAGATTCTAAAGCAGCAGTAGATAAAGCGAAAGCAGTTGCTGAAGAACTGAAAACGAATGAGTATGCTACACAGGATACAGTTGATACAGCAGCAGGTGCATTGAAGACTGCATGCAGTAAGGCAAAAGTAAAAGCAAATGCTACAGTTCTTGAGGCACTTCGCAGGGCAGTTGCAGAGAAGAAGAGCCAGAAAGACGGAGAGGTTGAAGTTTATACAGCCAAGACATTTACAGCATATGAAACTGTACTCAATAAGATTGTGGCAGCACTGGAAGATACAGATAATCTTTCCCAGGATACAGCAGAAAAGCTGAAGACTCAGATTGAAGAAAAAGAAGCAGCTCTTGAGTATTCAAAAGTAGAAAGAGAACTTGCTGAACTGGAGCTTCAGGCAGGAGTTGAGTATAATGCAGATGATTATACGACAGCATCTGCCAAAGCATATACCGATGCAAAGAAAGCTCTGAGTGATCTGATCGAAGCAGATAATACTACAAGAGTTAATCCGACAGAGATCGCAGCAAAGAAAGCAGCTTATACAGACAGTATTACAGCATTAGTTGATGTGAGAAGTCTGAAGAGCGTGATCGCAGAATGCAATGAACGGCATGAGGGAAATGAAAAGAAGTATACAGCAGCAAGCTGGAAGAATTACAGTGATGCACTGGATGCAGCAAATGCTGTTCTTGCAAATGGAACAACAGAAAGTGTACAGGAAGCAGAGACAGCTCTGCGGGCAGCAGAAGGAGCACTTGTACTGAAAGATACATCCGCAGTACAGACAGTCATTGATGAGATGAAGAAAGTCAATGCGGAAAATTACACAAGCGACAGCTATGCAGTCCTGAAAGCAGCTATCGCACAGGCTGAAAGCCAGATTGATGATGAGACAAAGGCAGATGCCAATATCCGTGCTATGCAGGATGCGAAAGCAAATCTTATCAGCATCGTGGAACTGAATGCAGCATTAAGTGATGCAGCAAAATATGAAGCAGCTAATTATACAACAGATTCCTATACAGTTCTGGCAGCAACTGTAAATGCGGATAACATGAATGCATTGAAGACATCCGGTACAGCAGAACAGATTGCAGAAGCAGTACAGTCTATCCGCAATGCAATCGATGGTCTTGTATTAAGAGCAACAGATATGGATGCTTACAGAGATAAGATTCAGTTCAAGTCTGAAGCAGGAGATTACACAGAAGAGACTTATACAGAGTATAAGGAAGCTTACGATGCACTGATGGCACTGGACAGCAGTACAGGAAATGTATCAGCAGATGAGTTCCAGGCAGCAAAAGCAAGATTTGAAAATGCACAGGCAGCACTGAAAATGATCAAGGCAGATTACACGAAAGTGGATGAAGCACTTGCAAAAGTACCGGCTGATCTGAGTATTTATACAGATGCAACTGTGAAGACACTGAAAGATGCGATCGCCAAGGTCGACAGAAATCAGCCATTGTCCAAGCAGGCAGAAGTAGATGCTTATGCAGATGCGATTCATGATGCAATCAACAACCTGGTTGTAAAATCCAAGTCTGATGATGGAAAGGATAACCAGAACGGTAATTCCAACAATGGTCAGAATAATGGAAATACAGCAGGTAATGGAAATGGATCGGGCAAAGGAAATGGCACATCCGCTAACGGAGCAGTCAAGACCGGAGATACTGCACCGATCGCAGGAGCATTTGCACTGATGATACTGGCAGCAGGGGCGGTTGTAACCGTGCTGAAAAGAAAAAGATACTAAGATGCAGCGTTAAAAATGCAAAGCAGGGTGTCCATACAAAAGGACACCTGAAATGAGATAATAAGAATCAGATGAGGAACTCTTATCTGGTTCTTATTTTTGTTACACAAATTTGAAAGATACCACGATATGCGAATGTTGGGTAGGATTGTGGGA
>ENA-OPBF01000716-OPBF01000716.1-human-gut-metagenome-genome-assembly--contig:-NODE-716-length-24638-cov-3.430501_pt1 | contig 24638 bp, 23 predicted proteins | sample MGYA00241067_ERZ501450 | MGnify/ENA primary metagenome ERZ501450 (study PRJEB25962, sample SAMEA2042516) | human gut metagenome | biome: human gut; feature: human-associated habitat; material: faeces... | reverse complement strand
GAATTTTCATTCCTTCTAGAATTTCAAGTTTTGCTTTTAATATATTTTCTCTTGAACCTAGATTTCCAATATGTGATGTTCCTATATTTGTTATTATGCAAATATTTGGTTTTGCAATATTAGTTAATAAACTTATTTCTCCAAAATGATTCATTCCCATTTCTAGTACCATTGCTTCGTGGTCTTTTAATTTTAATATTGTTAGTGGCATTCCTATATTGTTGTTATTGTTTCCTTCTGTTTTTAAAGTTTTGTATTTTTTTGAAACTACATTTGCTACTATGTCTTTTGTACTTGTTTTTCCTACACTTCCTGTTATTGCTATTACTGGTATATTATATAACTCTCTTTTAAATTTTGCTATTTTATATAGTGCTTCTAATGTATTTTCTACTTTTATTATTGTCTTATTTTCAAATTCTTTTAGTTCTTCTTCTTTAAAACTTATATCTTGTACTATTACTGCATCTGCTCCTTGGTTTAATGCTTCTTTCCAAAATTTATTCCCATCAAATTTTTCACCTTTTATTCCTATATATATTTCTCCACCTTTTATTGTTCTTGTATCTTTAGAAAACTCTATACATTCTAGTTCTAAATTTCCTTGAACTAGAACTCCTTTGGTTAGGTTTATGATATCTTTTATTTTTATGTTTTGCATTGATTTTTTCCTTTCTTGTTTTTTGTAAATTATATGTCTTTATTTTTAATTTTGCAACTTATATTTAGTAAATTTTTGATATGTATTGCAAGAAACTATTTCTTTCAAAATTAAAAATAGAAATAAAAATTATTATTTAATTTCTACTCCTATTTTTAATTTTATTATTTAATCTTCATTTATTTATTTTTTTAATTAAAATAAATGATTTTTGTCTCCGACCCCAAAATCACCAATTATTTATTTTCCACGCTTCTATTTGCTATTTCTATTGCTTTTGAGACTATATTCCCACAGTCTTTTGAGGATACATTTCCCCAACTACCACCGTCTTTTTTTACTTGCTCATATACACCTAGTTCTTTTGCAATCTCTTCTCTTAAATTTTCTGAGATTAGCTTTGAATTCTTAGACATATTGACCTCCTTAAATTTTTTATTTATAGAACTTTATTCTTTTTTGTTCTACATTAATATTATTTACATTTTTCTTTTTATTATTTTGACAATTTGTGACTTTTTTCGTTTTTTATATTATTTTGCTTTTAAATATGATATAATAATTTTTGATATATCAAAAAAGGAGATTTTTATGAGCGTAAAAAATGTTGATTTATCAAGCAAAACAGATGAATTAAACGAAATTAAAAAAGAAGATTTAGATAATAATGTTAATGACATTTTAGAAACTAACAATAATATTAATAATAATGAGGTTTCAGCTGGTCAAAAGTTTAAACCAGTTCAAAATTATCAAACCAATTTACCTAATGTAATAGATGTAAAAGCTACTATGCTTGGAGTTTTTGGAATTTTTGGAATTTTAGTTTTTATTACCATAATTATATTAATAATAGCATTTGGTATTTTTACTGTATATAATGCAAATAATGATAATATAGTTTCTGGTGTTTTTATTAAAAATGTTGATATTTCTAATCTTTCTAAAAACGAAGCTAAAGAAAAAATTTCAAATTATATAAATGAAAATTTACCTGAAAATATTTTACTAAAACATAATGATTACGAAACATCTATTCCATTATCCTCTCTTAATTTAAACTTTGATATTGACTCTGCTGTTGAGTCTGCTTATTTGATTGGAAAAAATGGAAATACTTTTCAAAATAGCCTTCAAGCAATAAAAACTATGTTTACACATACTAATATCGAACCTTCTTATAGCATAGATATTAAACAATTAGAAACAGCTTTAAAAGATATTTCTTCTAAATTACCTGATACTGTGAAAGAAAGTGGATATTATATTGATGGTAATAATTTAGTTATAACACCAGGAATTGAAGGTAATGTAGTTAATGTAAATCAAATGGTTTCTTATATAAAAAATGGATTATCAAATTTAACTTTAAAAGATAGAGTTTTAGATATTGCCACGATAATTGAGCAACCTTCTAAAATAAATATTGATAAAATTCATGAAGAAATTTACAAAGAGCCTGTTGATGCTTACTATACTCAAGACCCTTATGCAGTTTTCCCTAGTGAAAATGGTATGGATTTTAAAATTTCTTTAGATGAAGCCAAAGCTATGCTTGAAGAGAAAAAAGATGAATATATAATTCCTTTAAAAGTATTATACCCTAAGGTAACAACAAATATGATTGGAAAAGAAGCCTTTCCAGATTTACTTTCTACATATTCCACAAAATATTCTGCTAGTAATAAAGATAGAACAACAAATCTACAAATAGCAGCTAATAAAATTAATGGAACTGTTTTAATGCCTGGTGAAATTTTCTCATATAATCAAGTTGTTGGAGAAAGAACTATTGCGGCTGGTTACAAGGAAGCTCCTATTTATGTTAACGGAGAGGTCGTGGACGGATTAGGTGGAGGAATTTGCCAAATAACCTCAACTTTATACAATGCAGTATTATATGCTAATTTAGGTATTGTTTCTAGAAGTAATCATCAATTTGTTCCTTCATATGTAACTGCTAGTAGAGATGCAACTGTGGTTTATGGGGCTATTGATTTTAAATTTAAAAATACTAGAAATTATCCAATAAAAATTACTTGTAGTGTTTCTAATGGAATTGCAACTTTTAATATATATGGTTTAAAAAGTGATAATGAATATGATGTAGAAATATCTTCAAGAGTTACTGGTACAACAGCTAATGCAATTTATTCTGAGGCTTATAGAATATTAAAACAAAATGGGCAAGTTGTAAAATCTGAATTGCTTTCTAGAGATACATATAAAAGACATTAGAAATAAAATTTCCTATTGTAGATATTTACTTGATTTCTTAATAAATTTATTGTAAGATATTACCAACCTCATGCTAAGAAAGGTTAGCTCTTTCTAAAGGGCAGAAAGGGGGACTATAATTGAATGCTAACGATGTGATTCTTAATTTGGTTGATAGACTTTTAGCAGAAAAAGAGAAAAATTTTATGCTAAAACTACAACAAGAAAAACAACAACCAAAGCCAATGCAAGATGAAAAATCAAGTAAAGACTAGCTGTAACAGTACATAGTCGTAGGGTAGATTTTTCCGGATCTACTCTATTTTTATGTAAAAAAAAGTATGTGCATTTCCGGATACACATACGACTAAATATTTGAATTGCTAACGATATTTCAAATATATTTCATTGTAGTTAAATAATAACACATTATTTTGAATTTGTCAAACAATTTTAAAAAATATCCTCACCCTACATTGCCAAAGTCCCATTAGGAGTATTAGTTATTATCAAAATATCTTCTTCTCTACCATTTTCTGCATTAATATATACTAAAAATTCTCTATCATCAACTTTTCCCTTAAACTCATAACATAAAAGTTCTGTTTTCCATTCTGTTGGAATTATAGCCATTCCTTCACTTTGAATTTTTAAATTTTTATTTAAGTTTTTCTTAGCTTCTTCTTTTGAAATTTTTATATTTCTTACATCTCTTTGAGTATGGTTGTTCAAGTACCCTGTTGTTTCTATTCCCAATATTTCTCCATTGTCTAATGCAACTTTAACCTTAATTAAATCTGGATAAGCAATTACTCCATTTTGAGAATATGCATAATTAATTGTCATTACTCCTTCTTGTTTCAAAAAGTATGTTTCTTTCATATCTTTAAAACCTTTTTGCTCTAAAAATTCTATTCCTTTTTTATTTGCTTCTTCATTTGAAACTATTTCTGAACTAACTTCTCTATTTGTGTTCATATATATAATATGTCCACCTTTTTTAGATATTGAAATATTTATATTTTCATCATTATTATTTTTTATTGAAAAGTCATATGCTGGTATAGTTGCATTTTCTGAAAATCCCAAATTTGATATTTCTTTTATATTATTATTTCCAACGAATTCTTGTGCTATTTGTTTAGCTTTTTCTTCATCAATATCCTCACCTGTTAATCCCTTTTTTTCATTACTTGTTAAATGTTCTGAAAAAGCACCATCATAAATCAATCCACTATATTGATGAAAATTTTCTTCTAAATTTGAAAAGCTTTCTTTTGATATATTGTCAACTTGTTGTGCAAATGCTACTGTTCCTTTTTTAGTTAATTCTCCCCATTTAAATCTTCCGTTATTTAAGTCCTCAGATAATTGATTTAAAGTATTTTCTAATTCCACACTATATCCATGTAATTCTTCTAAATTTGCTAATTCGTCATCTGTTAAATTTTCATTATATATATTTTTTCTTGATAATGAATAACTATAATCACTTACTTGATTTAAAAACTTTTCTGTATTTTCTAATTCCTGACTTTCTATTGGTAACATACTAAGATAACTTTGTGCTAAATTAGCTTCCCTCCAAAGATTAGTTAATGTTTCTGCTCCATGTTCAGATGTTGTTGATATCACTGACTTTGCTAAATATGATTCAACATTTTGAACATAATCTACTAACTCATAAAAAGCCATATTGTATGAATTTTCTGAGGCTTGTCTATATTCTCTTTGCTTTTTGTATATAATAGCTCCTAATATGGCAACTACTATTAATAATACACATATTACACTTAACATATGCCCTTTTTTTAACCTATTTTTCCAATCTTCTAATTTATTCAAAACTCTTCCTTGTATAATATACTAAAATTTTAGATTTACTATTTCATATCTATTATTTTTTATTTATTATTTTTACTATTTATTATTATCAATACTTATTATTTTAAATTTAAGATATTATACTTGCCTTTCTCCATTAATTATTTTATTTTTCTAAAAATTTTGGTTTAATGGCACCATTATTTTATATTTAATTTAATTTTATTTTATTTCATTTTCTATTTCATAATTTTACTTACAAAATCTATGTTTTCCTATAACCTTTACTAATGGTCTAGACCAAATCCATTTGTTTGTAGCAGTATTTGGATTAAAATAATATATACATCCTCCTGTCGGGTCCCAACCATTCATTGCATCTCTAGCAGCTTTATATACTGTTGAATTACTATCTATTGGTTGATTTATTTGACCATCTGATACTGCTGTAAATGCACCACTTTGATAAATTACACCTGCTATTGTATTAGGAAATTGTGAGCTTTTTACTCTATTTAATATTACTGCTCCAACAGCAACTTGGCCTTCGTACGGCTCTCCTCTTGCTTCTCCATTAATAGCTCTTGCCATTAATTGAATGTCTGATGTATTTGATGATGCAGCATATGAAATATTAGGATTAACATTTTCTTGACATATATATATTAAAGTTCCTAATATTGCTATTAGTAAAATGAAAATTATTATGGTTTTTAATATTTTTTTCATATTTAAATCATTCCTTTCTTGCCTTTACTTTCCTATATAAGGCATAAATTTTAGTAAAAAATCATTTTTTAAAATTTATTTTTAGCATAAATTTTTATCAATTTAATATTCTTTACTAGTTTGTATTTTTTTATAATTTTTATTCCAAATTTTGAATTTTTGTAATTTTTATGGTAAAATGTTTAAAAAATTATGAGGATTTTAATTTTATAAATATATAATTTTTAAGAAATTTCTATGAAAATTTTCAAATTCATAGTTTTTCCTATATAAAGATAAGCTTAAAATTAAATTCACTAAAAAATCCAGAAAGGAATGTATTTTTATATGAAAATTTTAATTTTTTATGCTTCATATGGAGGAGGACATTTAAAAGCTGCCGAATCAATTAATGAATGCATTTTGAATAATTATAAAGATAAAAATATCGAGGTTGAATTAATAGATTGTATGAAATATGTTAATAAAGCAATAGAAAAAATGACTACTGCTGCTTATAGAGAAATGGCAAAAAAAATGCCTTGGGCTTGGGGAAAAATATATAATGACTCTCAAAAAGGACCTCTTGCACATCTTAGTTCAAGGTCTAATAAAATAATGGCAATTAAGTTGCTTCGTCTCTTACGTGAAAAACAACCTGATTTAATTATTTCTACACATCCTTTTGGTAGTCAAATGTGTAGTTATTTAAAAAGAAAGAAAAAAATAAGTGCAAAAATAGCTACAATTTTAACAGATTTTGCACCACATAGTCAATGGCTTGTTGGAGCTGATTATACTGATTATTTTTTTGTAGCTCATGATAAAATGAAATCATATCTTCTTTCTCAAAATATAGAAGAAAATAAAATATTTGTTACTGGAATTCCTCTTTCAAGTAAATTCCTTTGTAAGTATAATAGAAATGATGTTTTAAAAAGTTTTGAGTTACAAGATAATAAATTTAATATTTTATTTTTTGGTGGCGGAGAGTTTGGCTTAGGGAAAACTAGAACAGTTGAAATTTTTGAAGCGTTTACTAAATTTGCTAAATTTAAAGATTTTCAAATGATTGGAATTGCTGGTAAAAATGAAAAAATGAAATTGGCATTTGAAAATATTGTTAGAGAAAATAACTGTAATGAAAATGTAAAAGTATTAGAATTTACTAATAAAGTTCCTGAATTGATGAGTATTTCTGATTTAGTAGTTACAAAACCTGGTGGTATGACTACTACTGAAAGTTTAGCTTCAGAATTACCAATGATTATAATCAACCCTATTCCAGGTCAAGAAATAGAAAATGCTGAGTTTTTGGAAAGTAAAAATATTGCAATTTGGCTTAGAAAAGATGATGATGTTAATGAGGTTTTAACAAATCTATTTGAATCTCCTACTAAGTTAAAAGAAATGAAACAAAATACTAAACTTTTGGCTAATATTAATTCTACTAAGGATATTTGTGATATTTTATTAAATCCAAATTATTTAACCTCAAAAGCTACATAAAAAAGACAAAAAGTTTCACATTTTATAATTTAAATTAATATTACATATTTTTTATATTTCTACTTTATTAAAGGTGTGTTCACAGAACACACCTTTTTATCCAAATTTTTTCTCTGTATAATACAGCTACTAATTCTTTTATTGGAATACGAATATGATTTGGAAGTGAAAATCTACCTTTATCCAAAGATCTAATCCCTAACACATTGTAGTCTTTATAATCCTCTTGATATGGTATCAGCAAAATCCCTTTGTCATTTAATGTAATGATAATTTGATCTACCTTTTTTAAATCTGATTTTTCTATCAATTCCTTTGGAATAAGTATCCGCCTATCTTCCATATTATTTCCCTCTCCTTCTTAGGTTTTTATAATTAATATTATAACATCAATTGTTTATTTTTTCAAATCTCTCTTCTTCCTTCTAATGCTTTTGTCAAAGTAATTTCATCAGTATATTCTAAATCTCCTCCAACAGGAATTCCGTGTGCTATTCTTGTTACTTTTATTCCTAATGGCTTTATCAATTTAGATAGGTACATCGCAGTTGCTTCACCTTCAACCCTAGGGTTTGTTGCCAAAATTACCTCTTTAACTTTTCCGTCCATAAGTCTAGCTAATAATTCTTTTATTTTTATATCATCTGGACCTATACCATTCATTGGAGATATTGACCCGTGTAAAACATGATATACACCTTTAAATTCATGTGTTTTTTCCATAGCTATAATATCTCTAACATCTTCTACTACACAAATTGATGATTCATCTCTTTTTGTATTACTACATATTGGACATGGGTCTGTGTCTGAAATATTATAACATTTACTACAATATTTTAAGTTCTTTTTTGCTGATAATATTGAATTTACAAATTCATTTGTTTCTTCTTCTGAACAGTTTAGCATATAAAATGCAAGTCTTGCTGCTGTTTTATGTCCTATACTTGGCAATCTTTCAAAGCTTTCTATTAATTTTTCTATTGATGGTGAATATAATGACATGATTTTACCCTTTCTAAATAATACAAACATATTAAATTATTTTACTTTTAATAATTTAATATGTTTTTTATTTTATATTATTTTCTTTATAATATATGATAGCAAATAATTTATAAAAATAAAATAATCGCTAAATTTACATTAATCCTGGAATATTAAATTTTCCTAATTGAGCCGCTTGAGCACTATCTACTTTTCTTAATGCTTCATTTACACAAGTTAATATTAAATCTTCAAGCATTTCAACATCATCTGGGTCTACTACATCTTTTTGTATTTTTATTTCTTTTATTACTTTTTCACCTGTTACTTTTACACTTATTGCTCCACCACCTGCTGTTGCATCAAATTCTTTTGTTGCTAACTCTGCTTGTGATTTTTCCATATCTGCTTGCATTTTTTTTGCTTCTTTCATTAAGTTGTTTATATTCATTCCTCCGAATCCACCCATTCCTGGGAATCCTCCTCTTTTTGCCATAATAAATTTCCTCCTTAATTTTTTAAATTATATTAAATGGTATATCTGATTCATTTGCAAAATTTTGTATATTTTCTTCTCTATTAAATTGATTTTTATTTTCTTGTGCATTTGTTATATATTTTATTTGCATTGTTTTTCCCGAAGCCATTGATACCATATTTGTTAATTCTTTTATATTTTCTTGTTTTTCTAAAATTGTCTTTCCAAAAGCAGTTAATCCTCTTGGAAATTCTATTCCTACTGTCATATCATTTATCTCTATTGCTCTTGTATTTACTAAATTTGTATATAATACTATTTTCCCATTTTGTTTTAGCTCATTCAATATTTGTGGCCAATATTCTTTTGGATTATTTGAACACTTATTTTTTAAGTTCTGATTAGGTTGATTTGTAGTCTGTATTTTATTATTAATATTTGATGTCTTTTTTGTTTGCATATTTGTATTTACATTTGCTTCAAGTTTAGCATAAACATTTGAATTTGCATAATTATTTGGATTTATATTTTGAGTCATTTGTCTTTGAGGCATATTTCCTGATTTCAAATATTTTTCTATTTTATCAACTCTTTCTTCCAAAGAACCTGTATTGCTTTCTAATCTATTACACAATTTTATTATTCCAGCTTGAAACATTATTGTTTTTTGTGTTGACCATTTTATATTATTTTCTAATTCTGATAGTTCATATACTAAACTTATTAATCTTTCTTTTGAAACATCTTTTGAAAGTTCTTGTATATCTTTAATTTCTTCTTCACTATATAATTCCAATTTATTACAAGCTTTATATACTAACATATCTTTTATATATTTTACTATTTCCCATAATAAATTAGTTATATCTTTTCCGTCATCTAAAACTTTATTTACATTTCTTAATGCGTCATCTATATTATATTCAATAATTGCTTTTGTTATATCATGTACAAATGTAATTTTAGGAATTCCCACTAAGTCTTTTATTTTATCTTCATCTATTTTGTTTTCCCCATCTTGTACACATCTTTCTAATATTGATAAAGCATCTCTCATTGCACCTTCTGATAGAGTTGCAATAATATTTAAAGCTCCTTCTGATATTTCTATATTACTCTCATTACATACAATTTTTAGTCTCTTTATTATATCTTCATTAGATATTCTTTTAAAATCAAATCTTTGACATCTTGATAAAATTGTTGCTGGTAGTTTTTGAGGTTCAGTAGTAGCTAAAATAAATTTTACATGCTCCGGTGGTTCTTCTAAGGTCTTCAATAAGGCATTAAAAGCACCTGTTGAAAGCATATGTACCTCATCTATTATATATACTCTATATTTAGCTTTTGTTGGTAAAAAGTTAACTTCTTCTCTAATGCTTCTTATATCTTCAACACTATTATTTGATGCCGCGTCCATTTCTACTATATCTGTTAATGAACCTGATATTGCTCCTTTGCATATTTCACATTCATTACAAGGTTCTCCATCTTTTGGATTTAAGCAGTTTATAGCTCTTGCTAATATTTTAGCAGCAGAAGTTTTCCCTGTACCTCTTCCCCCATTAAATAAATATGCATGTCCAACTCTATCTGAAATTATTTGATTTTTTAAAGTTCTCGTTATATGTGCTTGACCTACCATTTCAGAAAAATTTATAGGTCTAAATTTTCTATAAAGAGCTGTGTACCCCATTTTTATCACATCCTTTATATACCTAAAAAATGGCTGATACTTAAATCTCTCTATGGAAAGTATTCCACATAAAGATATCTACTTATTGCTGCTTCCTTCCGGACCTGACAAGGTTCATAGGTCTTTATTGGTATACTCTCCATACAAAGATTAAATATCATACCATTTGTATTATATAATGATTTTTGTATTTAATCAAGTATTAAATTAATTTTTTTCTCTTTTAAATATAACATTACTAAAATCTGTAATTTCTGTTACAGTTATTCCATCTTCTACAATATTTCCCTGAGGCATTTCTAAATCAATTGTTGTCTTATATTTCTTCCCTTCTTCCATTGTAATTGTTAAATCAAATGTTATTTTCATTTTTAATTTTTCTTGTGTAATTCCTGCTTTTTTCAATAATTGATTATGATTTATTTCTTCATCATTTGACTTATATTCAACTATATTATCATTTGAACATCTAAATACTATTATTCCACCTTGATTTGATATTTGCATATTTTTTATATTAGATTCTACTGCCCCTGTATATTGAATACTTTGCACAATATTTTCTTCTTTATTTTTAAAAATTGTGTTTTCATTTTGTGTATCTGGTTTATATATTTTTATATTCTCTAAATTTTCATTGTTTTCTTTTTCTATTTTAAAATTATCAATCGTAATTTCTTTTATCATTTCTTGCTTTGAATATTTGTCATTTTTATTTATGTATATATATATATCGTTTGCCTGATATAAGTCAAAAGCCCACCTTGTGTCCTGAGTTTCTTTGTCTATACCCTCTTGCGAACTAATTATTGCTATTTTTGATAACTCAAATGGCATATTAGTTTCGCCTTCTACATTGTATCTTAAAACTATTATTCCTACTGTAAACAGAATTATTGCTATTATTAATATTACCATACTCAAATGAAATTCTTTTGTCTTAGTAAATTGCTTTAATTTATTTAACATTATTTCCTCCAAATAATTTTGTAAATTATTCTAGTTAGTATATCATTATTTTTTCAAATTATTTTTATTAATTACTTTAACTTATTTACTATCGTTATTTAAAAATTAATTTATAAATTATTTTATATTTTTTTATTTTATTTAATATTACTGCTTTCAAAATAATTATCTATTTGCTTTTTTGTTTTTTTATATTGCGCAATTCTTTAAAAAATTTTTTTAGCATTTCTTCACATTCATCTTTTAATATGTCTCTTTCTACTTCAACATTGTGATTAAATGTATAGTCAGAAAACAAATTATAAACTGAACCTACTGCTCCTGTTTTTGGATCTTCTGTCCCTATGTATAATTTTTTAATTCTAGAATTTATAATTGCTCCTGCACACATTGAACATGGCTCTAATGTTACATACATTTCACAATCTAATAATCTCCATGAATCTAGTTTCTTACTTGCTTTTTGAATAGCTATTATTTCTGCGTGTTTTGTTGTGTCTTTTTTTGTTTCTTTTAAATTATGTCCTCTTGCTATTACTTTTCCGTCTTTTACTATTACACATCCTACTGGCACTTCTAATTTTTCATATGCTTTTTTCGCTTCTTTTAATGCTTCTTTCATGAATTTTTCTTGCATATTGTTCCTCTTTTATTTTTGTATAATTTTAAATTCTATATTTTTTGTTAATTTCTAATATCAACTTAGACTTTATTAATTGGTGTGCCCAGAGGGACTCGAACCCCCATCGGCCGCTTAGGAGGCGACTGCTCTATCCTGCTGAGCTATAAGCACATATAAATATTTTATATCAATTTTTTAAATATACTTTTAATTTTTACAAAAACATTATATTATATTACACACAAAAAATCAACATTTATTTTTTGCCTTATATTACTATTGACATAAATGATATAATTATTTAAAACTATTTGAAAGGATTTTTATTATGCAAAGAATTTTAAGTCATATGAGAAAAGCTATTGAAGAATATAAAATGATAGAAGAAGGAGATAAAATTGCAGTATGTCTTTCTGGTGGAAAAGATTCGATTACTATGTTACACGCTTTTAAAAATTTACAGATATTTTACCCTAAAAAATTTGATATTATTGCCATTAGTGTAAACCCTGGTTTTGAATTTTTTGATACTAGTTTTTTAGAAGATATTTGTAATAAAATTGATGTTCCTTTGTTTATTGAAAAGAGTAACGCAAAAGAAATTGTTTTTGATATAAGAAAAGAAAAAAATCCTTGTTCTTTGTGTGCTAATCTTCGCCGAGGGGTAATTAATTCTATTGCTAATAGAGAAGGTTGTAATAAAATTGCATTAGGTCATAATCAAGATGATGTTCTTGAAACATTTTTACTTAATTTACTTTATGCTGGAAATATTGGGACTTTTTCACCTGTAAGTTATATGGATAGGTCAAAAGTAACTTTAATAAGACCTTTGGTTTATACTCCTGAAAAAGAAATTAAAAGATATGTTAAACGAAATAATATTTCTGTGATGGATAAAGTTTGTCCAATGGATGGCACATCTAAAAGGGAAGATATGAAAAATCTAATTTTTTCTTTATCTAAAAATATTCCTATGATTAGGGCTAATTTATTTGGAGCTATCCAAAGAAATTTAGAGGATTGGAAAATTGATACAAATTAATATTAACAAAATAAAAAACTAGTATAATTTTTATCTTGAACTTTTCTTACTTATAAGAAAAAATCCTATGTCTCTTCAAAATAAAGAATATTTCATTCTTACTAAATAATAGAAAAAACTCAAGAGTTATTTAAACCAATTTAAATAACTCTTGAGTTTTTTCTTTAATAGCTTATTCTTTTTTATCTATTTTTATATTATAAATAATAACTATCTAGTTACTACATCCACCATTGCTTCTTTTAATTCTTCTAATTTTCTATCTGCTTCTTTTTCTGTATCTGCTTTTATTCCCATGTATAATTTTATTTTTGGTTCTGTTCCTGATGGTCTTACACAGCACCAACTATTATCTTCTAATTCATAATACAATACATTTGATTTTGGAAGTCCACTTTTTGTTATTTCTCCTGTTGTCATATCTTTTACATAGTCTTTATCTATGTCTTTAAATTTTAATACTTTATAATTTCCTATTTTTTCTACATCTTTATTTCTTGTTGTTGTCATCATATTTTCTATTTCTTTCGCACCTTTGCTTCCTTCTCTTACTATTGCAACTTGTGTTTCTTTGTAATAACCATATTTTTCATATATATTTATCATTTGATCCCATAAAGTAAATCCTTTTTCTTTATAATAACATGCTGCTTCACAAAGTGCCATTACTGCACCAATTCCATCTTTATCTCTTGCGTAATCACCTATTAAACAACCATAACTTTCTTCAAATCCAAATACATATTTTTTACCATTACTTTCTTCTTCTTTTCTCATTATTGCACCTATATTTTTAAACCCTGTCAATACCTCATATAGATGTAATCCGTAATTATTAGCTATTGCATCTGTTAAATTAGATGATACTATTGTTTTTATCATCATACCATCTTGTGGTAAAATTTCTTTTTCTTTCATTTGTGAAATTCTATATTCTGCAATTAATAATGCTGACATATTTCCTGTATAATTTTTATATTCTCCTGTTTTTGAGTCTTTTGCAAATATTCCTAATCTATCTGCATCTGGGTCTGTTGCTAATACAACATCAGCATCTACTTTTTTTGCTAATTTTAAAGCTAATTTAAATGCTTTTAGATCTTCCGGATTTGGATAATCAACAGTTGGGAAATTTCCATCTGGTGCTTCTTGCTCAGGTACAACATATAAATTTTTAATTCCTATTTCTCTCAATAGTCTCTCTGCAATTGTATTTCCTGTACCATGTAAAGGTGTATATACTACTTTTAAATCTTTTCCTTGCTTTTCTACTATTTCAGGATTTAATATTAAACTTTTTAATTTTGCAATATATTTATCATCCATTTCTGTTCCAATAATTTCGAATAAGCCTTTTTCTTCTGCTTCTTTTTTAGTTATTTCTTTTATTTCAGAATAATCTGTTACATTTCTAACTTTTTCTATAATTTCTTTATCTCTTGGTGCTACTATTTGTGCACCATCATCCCAATAAACTTTGTATCCATTATATTTTGGTGGATTATGACTTGCTGTTATCATTATACCTGCTGTACATTTTAATTCTCTAACAGCAAAAGATAATTCTGGTACAGGTCTTAAATTTTCAAACAAATATGTTTTTATTCCATTTGCATTTAAAATTAACGCAGTTTGTAAACTAAATTCTTTTGACATTTTTCTTGAATCATAGCTTATTGCAACACCTTTTTCTTGTGTTCCTTGCTCTAAAATATAGTTTGCTAACCCTTGTGTTGCCTTTCCTACTGTGTATTTGTTCATTCTATTTGTTCCTGCACCTATTATACCTCTTAATCCTGCTGTTCCAAATTCTAATTCTTTATAGAATCTATCTTCAATCTCTTTTTCATCATCTTTTATTTCTAGTAATTCTTTTTTTGTTTCCTCGTCAAATTCTTTTCCTTCACACCATCTCTTGTATTCCTCTAAATATTCCATTTTTTCCTCCTTTTACAATGATTTGCTAATTGGGGTGATTTTGGGGTCGGAGACAAAAATCATTTCTCAAATTTATTTTATTTGTCCAATTATTTAACTTTTAAATTTAAAATGATTTTTATCTCCTAACCTGAAATCACCAAAATTCCAGAAATCATTTATCTTATTAATCTACACTTTAAAATTAAAATAATTATGCTGATTTTTGTCTCCGACCCCAAAATCATCTCAAAAATCAGCAATTACTTTTTTTAAAGTTTATAAAAATTTTTATATAGTTCTCTAGCTGTTCTTGGACAGTCTACTCCTGCTGAATCACTGTTTTTTACTGGGGCAAATTCTTCTTCTCTTTTTACTCTTAATACTGCCATTTCATCTACTTCTCCAAAGGCATCAAATAAGAATGCTTCAAATTTATATGCATTTGGTGATGTTGGTTCAACTAAATTCCCGTCTGCATCTATATATTTTGCCTTTTTATATGCTACATGGTATGGTAATGGCTCTCTTCCCATTCTTTCTATTGCGTCTATGCTAAATAAATTACAAAGAATATGCGATTCTCCATATAATAATTCTCCGTTTTCATCTGTTGCTTCTGCCATTTCATCTGTTATTTCTGAATATTCTATTACATTAGGTTTTCCATTTCTTTTACAAAATACCCCTACTTTTTCATGAGGATTAGCTTTTACTATTGATTTACAAGCAACTGTTACTCCTTTGTCTATTGCTACTCCCATTAATACTGGGTCTACCATTTTTACTAAACAATTATCTACTCCACCAATGAATACCCATTTAATTCCTAATTGTCTCATCTTTTCTGTCATTCCACTTTTTACAAGAGATTCATAAATTCCACCATGTCCGTCTGCTGCAAGTTTTATTAATCCATCTTCTCCTATTAGTATTTTCCCTTCTGTATCAACCATTGGTAATTCACCTTGAATAAAGAAAAATACATTTTTATCTTTTTGATGTCCAAAAAATTTATTTTTCTCAAAGAATTTTATTGTTTCTTCATTATTTTCTCTACTTGTCATTATGAACCATGGAATTGTAACATCATATTTTTTTTCTTCTTCTCTTATACTATCAGACAATAATTCAAATAATGATTTATGAGAATCTAATCCTATATCATATGTCCCTTTTGGTCCGTCATGCCCTAATCTTGTACCTTGTCCTCCTGCCATTGTTACTACTGCTAATTCTCCATCTTTGATTGCCTTTTTCCCTATACCTTCAAAATATTTATAATCTTCATTTAATTTATATTTATCTAAATATTCCATAGGAGTAATTTCATCTTGATTATTTGTATTTTGTTTTTTAGTATTTGCGTATAAACTATTTATTAAATCAAAATCTATATTTTCTATTTCTCTTAACAATTCTTTTTGTTTATTTTCTTCTAATTCATCATAATGATTTAGTAATTGTTCTTGATTATATTTCTTTAATGTAAATTTAATTTCTTCGTATCTTTTATCCATAATTATACTTCCTTTCATTATATATTACTTATTATTCAATATATCATTTATTCTTGTCTAATTATTTATTTATATACTAAATTTTTTGATTATTCAATAGTTATATCACTTTTTTTACAATTGTTCAATATGTTTTTCTCCTGATGTACTTAATATTGTTTCGTAATTCCCCATTATATTGCTCATTTTACTGCCAATTTCTTGTATATCATAACAATTGATGACTTTTGAGTTCATGTCATTTTCTAACCACTTTTCAATATTTTTATTAACATTATTTATATAGTTTTCTTTTCCTTTAACAAATATTATTAATTCTTGTTTATTCTTTATATTTTCATTTATGTCTCTAAATTTTTCCAAATCATTATTATTCCAATTTAATTTTAATATTTTATTTTTTTTATCTTTTTTTAAATTAGTTCTTTCCATTAAAACATTTATTGTATCGTTTAAATCATTTTCTGAAAGTATTACAACTTTTTTACTTTCATCAATTTTCTTACTTATGTAAGGTACTGCAATCATTTCAAAATGATAATCACTTGCATAAAATGCACATATTTTGTCTTTTGAGTTTTTATTTTCTAACATTAAAAACATTCCTTTCAAATTCATAATTAGATACGGAAAGCATTATTTTCTTCTGTTTTCTTCTGGTAAATTTTACCATTATATTTCAAATATGTCAATAATATTTCAATTATATTTCATCGTTCCAATTCGACAGTATTGCCTATTTTCAAGCATTTTATTTGTCTTATTTTTGCTCTTTTAGTCCTTTTTTGAAAAAATTCCAACAATGTATAAATTTTCTTTTTTTGTTAATACTTAAAATATCAGAAGATTTTTAGAAAAAAAGTTTATTGGAGGTAACTTATGAAAAATTTATCTAAATTATTAAAAAGTTCAAAATTAAAAATGATTATTGCTTTAAGTTTTTTACTATTTCTATATACTAGCATTTGTGCTTTTTCTTATGCCGAATATATATCTAATGATATTTCTAATAGCGTATTTAGGCTTCATGTACTTGCTAATAGTGATTCTAACGAAGACCAAAATTTGAAATACAAAGTTAGAGATAGCTTATTAAATTACATGAATTCTATTTGTAATAATTGTACTAATAAAGAAGAAGCAATTTCATTAGTAGAAAAAAATAAAGATATATTTAAACAAATTGCTTTAAATACAATTCATAATGAAGGTTATAATTACGATGTTAATATAAACATTGGAAACTTTGAATTTCCTACAAAAACATATGGTGATATATCTCTTCCTGCTGGTTCTTACGATGCATTAAGAGTCGAAATTGGAGAAGCCAAAGGTCAAAATTGGTGGTGTGTAATGTTTCCACCATTATGTTTTGTAGATGTATCATCAGGAATTGTACCTAACGAATCCAAGGAAATTCTTGATGAAAGCCTAACTGATGAAGAATTTTCAATAGTTTCAGATACATCTAATAAAAATATCCAATTCAAATTTAAACTATTAGAATTTTTCAATAATGCTGGTTTAATTACTGCAAAAAAATAGTTGCAATACTTTTAACTTTATGTTATATTTTAATATGTGTTAGAGTGTTATAATATACTCTAATCTTAACTTAGCAAATAAACATATTTTGGAGGTAATATTATTGGAAAAATTAGTAGTTAAAGGACCAACACCTCTTAAAGGAGAAGTAATAATTAGTGGAGCAAAAAACGCAGCAGTTGCAATATTACCAGCTACTCTTTTAATTGATGGTGTTTGCACAATAGAAAATTTACCTAATATAAGTGATATAAAAATTTCTTGTGAAATATTAGAAAAATTAGGTGCTAAAATTACTTGGAATTCACCAAACAGTATCACAATTGATACATCAAATATAACAACAACAAAAGCACCTCTTGATTTAACTAGCAAATTTAGAGCATCTTACTATATTATAGGTGCAATGCTTAGTAGAAAAGGTGAAATAGAAGTTGGAATGCCTGGTGGATGTAAATTAGGAGCTAGACCTATTGACCAACACATAAAAGGATTTGAACTATTAGGTGCAGATGTAAGTGTGGAAAAAGGAAAAATCTATGCAAAAGCAAAAAAACTAAAAGGTTGCCCTATATATATGGACGTTGTTTCAGTTGGAGCTACAATTAATGTTATGCTTTCTGCTGTTCTTGCAAAAGGTACTACAATTATAGATAATGCTGCAAAAGAACCACATATAGTAGATGTTGCAAACTTTTTAAATACAATGGGAGCTGATATAAGAGGAGCCGGAACAGATGTAATAAAAGTAAATGGTGTAGAAAAATTACATGGAAATGCTACATATTCTGTTGTTCCTGATCAAATAGAAGCTGGAACATTTATGCTTGCAGCTGTTGCAACAAAAGGTGACTTACTTATAAAAAATTGTATAACAAAACACTTAGAATCAATAACAGCAAAAATAATAGAAATTGGTGGAAATGTAGAAGATAATGGTGACAGTATAAGAGTTTGGTGTAATAAAAGACCTGGAAAAGCCAATATTAAAACTCTTCCTTACCCAGGATTTCCTACTGATTTACAACCTCAAATGGGTGTAGTTCTTTCACTTGCTAATGGTTCAAGTATTATAACAGAAAGTATTTGGGATTCAAGATTCCAATATACTGATGAGTTAAACAAAATGGGAGCAAAAATAACAGCACAAGGAAAAACAGCATTTTTTGAAGGTGTAAAAAAATTACAAGGAGCTCCAGTTTATTCTACTGACCTAAGAGCTGGTGCAGCCTTAGTAGTGGCTGGAACTGCTGCTGAAGGTGTAACAGAAATATATAATTTAGAACACATTGATAGAGGATACGAAAATATAGAAGAAAAATTCAGAAAAATAGGTGCAAATATTGAAAGAGTTGAAGAGTAACAAAGGAAAGAAGAAATATCATGCTTAATTTTTGTAGTTTATATAGTGGTAGTAGTGGAAATAGTTTATTTATAGAAACAGAAAATACAAAAATACTAGTAGACGCTGGTGTTAGTAGTAAAAAAATAGAAAAAGCTTTGGGCGAATTAGATATTGAGCCAAAATCAATTGACGGAATTTTAGTAACACATGAACATTTAGACCATGTTCAAGGATTAGGAACATTTTCTAAAAAATTTGATTTACCTGTATTTGTAAATCAAGAAACCTTAGACGCTATGCCAAAACAAAAAGACAAAATTTCTGAAAAAAAACTAAAAACCTTTAAAGTTTCTGAAAAATTTTCAATTGGCGATTTAGATATAAATCCATTTTCAATTCCGCATGATGCAGCTAACCCTTGTGGATTTACTATTTTAAATGAAAATAAAAAAATAAGTATTGCAACAGATATTGGACATATGACAAATGACATTTTACGAAACTTAGAAGAAAGTCAATTTATACTTTTAGAATCAAATTATGACCCTGAAGTTTTAAAATGTTCATCATATCCATTTATGTTAAAATCACGAATTGCAGGTCCTACTGGTCACTTGCCAAATGAAATGGCTGGAAAAACTATTGCTTATTTATTAAAATCTGGTTTAAAACAAGCAATGCTAGGTCATTTGAGTAAAGAAAGTAATTTTCCTGAACTCGCATATAAAACAGTTGTTGATGAATTAATCGCAAATAATTATAATGAAAATTCGTTAAACTTATCTGTTGCCAATAGAGATTGTCATAGTAAATTGATTACTGTTTAATATAGAGGAAATGTGAATTTTCATATTTCCTTTTATTTAATTATAATTTAATTTCAAATACTTTAATTTATTTATATTTATTTTAATTAAATCTATTTTTTTATTATATTAAATTTTTAGAAAATAAACTTAATTAAAGTAAATTATATTATAACTTAAATATTATTATTTTTTATTTATTAATTTAATATTAACAAGTGTAAATAAGGAGAAAAATATGCTAACAATAAATATTATATGTATTGGAAAAATAAAAGAAAAATATTTAAAAGATGCAATAAGTGAATATTCAAAAAGACTAAGTAAATATTGTAAATTAAATATTATTGAGTTATCTGATGAAAAAATTCCAGATAAATTAAATGAAAATATTTCCTTAGAAATTAAAACAAAAGAATGTAATAAAATTTTAAATCATATAAAAAAAGATTCTTATGTTATTTGTTTGGATTTAAAAGGAAAAGAATTTACATCTGAAGAATTTTCTAAAAAAATAGATAACTTATCTTTAGAAAGTAGTAATTTGACTTTTGTAATTGGTGGTTCACTAGGTTTAACCGAAGAATTATTGCAAAAATCTAACTTAAAAATTTGTTTTTCAAAAATGACATTTCCTCATCAATTAATTAGAGTATTTTTATTAGAACAACTTTTCAGAGCTTTTAAAATTTCTAACGGGGAAACTTATCATCGTTAATTATTTATATATTTTGTAGAGGAAATAATAGAAATAAATTTTTATAAATATAGGGGCGTATATTATTTTTATTTTTAGGGGGATTTATTTCCTCTACAAGATTAATTACTGTTTAATTTTTAAAGTAATAATTTAATTGATTTTTTATTATTATTTTATTTATAATTATCATTTTGCTTTTAATTATAAATTTATTTAGTTTAATTGTTATAATTTTTTATTTAATTATTATTTCATTTCTTCTTGGAATTTTTTTGATAAAATATTTATAATTAATTTTCTGATTAAAAAATATATTGATATGAATATGATTAATTTAAAAAACATTTTTAACCTCGTTTGTTTTTCCATTATTATACATTATTTGTTATAATATGTCAATAAAAACTTTTTGACATTGTTCGACAAAATATATAAAAAGGAATTTCAGTTAATTCAGTCCAAAGTCGTTTGCCAACAATTTCAGCTTAAATTAAGTGAAATCCCTACTTGATATCTAAATTTATTAAAACACTTTTTGACTCTCTACTTTTCAAATAACTTTTTTTGGTTTTTTATAGTTTTACGACTTTATCATTCAGTTCTACCATAAGGCTGGGCGAAAACTAATAATGTCGTTGCTGTTAGAAATGCTAAAGTTACTGCGGTTAGACGCTGGAAAAATAGCCCCATTGCTGTTATAAAAGCCTTCCCTGCCAACACTTGGATTGCCAGTAGTCGTGCTTTTCTCTAATGTCCACTCTTCTTGATTTCCTGCTAAATCATATATATTCAACACACCATTTCTTTCTGTTGCTCCTGTTGTTAATAAGACCCTACTTGCTGGTTTAATATATGTTCCTTTTACTTCTGTAAATTTATTTCCATAATCTTCTGAATATTTTCCTTTTGTTATTTCAAATGTTGCATTACTATAATTTCCCCATGTTGTACTATCATTTTTTAATTCTGCTTGTGTTTTTCCATTTTTATTTTCTATATGTTTTAATACTAAATCCCATTGGATTCCAAACATTAAACTACTTGTTCTTCCTCTTGTTGCTAATTCTTTTGATTTTTCTTGTGCTTGTTTACTTGTTATATAATTATATGGATATGCTCCCTCTTTAATTACTGGTTTTGTTAGCGGTGCACTTTCTGATGTTCTTAATGTTTCTGTTCCTGCTTCATATTTTCCTATATAAAATCCTCCATTTTCATACACACTTTTTAACATCGCATTTTTATGATTATTATATTCTGTTGCACTTGTAAATCCATGTTGGGCTTCTGAATACCATTCATCTGTATACCCACTTACTCTATATGTTTCTGCATATTTTTGCATTGTACTTTCTATTTTTGCATAATCTGTTGAACTTGTTGGTGCTGTTCCTCCGTTATATGCAGTATTTGTATATATACTCTTTGGCACCTCTATCCATGTCCATTCGTTTCCATTACTATCTTTTATTACTACTCCTTTATTCAAATCACTTTCTACTACTGTTGCTCCTGTTGGCAAAAATGGCTTTGTATCTGATGGTGATGGTAAATTTCCACCTTCTCCTGTTCCTGGCTTATCTGGTTCTCCTGGTGTTTGTCCATTTTCTCCTATTTCTCCATCTTGATTCACTGTATATGTGTTCTTGCTTTCTTGATATTTTACTATTAAACTGTTATTTTCTCCACTTTCTACTGTTACATTTTTCGCTCCATCATCTATTAATTGTTTTTGCAATTCATCTGATGTTACTATTGTTGAAACATTATCTGCTTGTTTTTTCATTTTCAAACTTTGCATTGCTAATTTTATTTGCTCTTTTTCTGTTCCTGTTATATTTGCTTCTTTAGCTTCTTTGGCTTGTGTTAGTATTCCATTATCTCCTGTTAGCATTGCTATACTTACTCCTGCTAAGATTAACAATACAATTATTGTTATTACTAATGCTATTAGCGTTATACCTTTTGAAGATTTCTTTATTTCTTTTAATTTAGTAGTCTTACTATTTAAGTTCATTTCTTCTTTCATATTTCTGTATTTTTCTTCTATTTCTCTTCTCATATTTTCCTCCCTCTTTTGTTTTCTTTTTATTTTTTTCTATTATAATTTAAAATTATATATAGTATTTAACTTTTTTATAATTATTCCCATTCTCATAAATAGTTATTCTTACATTGTACTTTTAACAGAAATATGAACTTTTCAATGTACTTTATCTATTACAAAAATAGGTCTAATGTTACGCTTATAGTATATATAAGTTATATATATTTTGTCAATGGTTCTTTTTTACATTTCAACATAAAGAAAAGAGAAAATAATTAATTTTAGTTCTATCTATTCTATTTTAAAATATCAACCTCAAATATTTTTGAAGCAATTATTGCAAAGTTCTATAAAATCATTCCACAAACTGCTATACTTACAATTATTCCAACAACATCAGCCGTTAATGCTGCTAAAAGAACAAACCTAGTTTTTTTTATTTTCACACTACTAGTATATACAGCTATTGTATATAAAGTTGTCTCTGTTGACCCCATTATTGTTGCCGCAATTATCCCTATATTACTATCTACACCAAAATTTTTCATAATGTCTGTTGCTATTGCTATCGAACTGCTGCCAGATATTGGTCTTAATATTGCTAATGGCATTATTTCACTTGGAAAATTTAGTATATCTAAAATTGGTGTAATAAAATTAATTATTAAATCTAATATTCCTGAGCTCCTTAAAGCTCCAATTGCCACAAATAATCCTATTAATGTAGGAAAAATATTTAATACAATATTTAAGCCATCTTTTGCACCATCTAAAAATATATCAAATGCTTTTTTTCTTTCTATTAATGAATAAAAAACTATAATTAAAATTATTAATGGCATTGCTAAATTAGATATGTAGTTAAGTGCATTCACTCTTCTTTCCCCTTTTTGTCCATTTTTATTAATAATTTAGTCATAAAAACTCCTGCAATAGCTGCTGCAATTGTTGCTATCCATACTGGAAAAACTATTGCAGTTGGATTTTTAGAACCTAATGATGTTCTTATTGCAATTACTGTTGTCGGTATAATTTGAATTGACGCTGTATTTATAACAATTAACATTAACATCGAATTACTTAAAGTTTCCTTATCTTCATTTTCTTCTTGCATTGATTTCATAGCTTTTATCCCTAATGGAGTTGCTGCATTTCCTAGTCCTAAAATATTTGAAATCATATTCATTGATATCTCTTTTTCAATTTCTTTATTCTTAATTTCTGGAAATAGAAATCTAATTATTGGATTTAATATCTGAGACAATTTTTCAACAATTCTTGTATTACTTGCTATCTGTATAATTCCATTCCACAAACACATTGTCCCTAACATTGTTAAAGATAAATTAATTGCACTTTCTGTACTATCAAAAATTGATGCATTTAATTTTTCTAAATTCCCTGAAAAAATTGCATATGTAAATGATATTATTATAAAAATCGGCCAAACTAAATTTAACATACAATCACCTAAATAATTTTATTCAAAGTAAATTTTTTTTATTACTTTAATTGACCTGTATTTCTATTTATGATATATTATGTGTATGATGATTGTAAAATAACTTTTTAAGGAGGATGAAAATATGAAGTCAACAGGAATTATTAGAAGAATGGATGAACTAGGTAGAGTTGTTATTCCAATTGAAATAAGAAATCAATTCAACATAGCTGAAAAAGATCCTATCGAAATATATGTAGATGGCTCTTCAATCGTATTAAGAAAATTTGAGCCTAATTGTATTTTTTGTGGTAATACTACTGGTTTAGTTACTTATAATGACAAATTAATATGTGAAGAATGTTCACAAAAAATTGGTAAACTAAAACCAGCTAAATAATAAGTTGATAAGGTATCCTCCAATTGGATACTTTTATTTTTATTAATAAAATATTAAAAAGAAAAAATATAATAATTTATCATTAAAATATTTTTTCTTTTTATTTTTTTTATAACTGTTAAAGTATATAAAGGTTATAGATATAAAAAAAGTAATTAAAACAGATATTAATGAAACTTTTATAGATGTAATAGTTGAGTT
>ENA-OPBF01000711-OPBF01000711.1-human-gut-metagenome-genome-assembly--contig:-NODE-711-length-24762-cov-4.888857_pt1 | contig 24762 bp, 26 predicted proteins | sample MGYA00241067_ERZ501450 | MGnify/ENA primary metagenome ERZ501450 (study PRJEB25962, sample SAMEA2042516) | human gut metagenome | biome: human gut; feature: human-associated habitat; material: faeces... | reverse complement strand
ATTATTTTTTCTATATTATAATTTATTTTTGTATTATTTTTTATTTTTATTATTTTTTCATCTAAATAATATTTATATATTTCATTAATATTTATTTCAAAATTTCTTTTTCCAATTAATATTATTTCATATAATTTATTTTCTTCTAAATTAATTGAATTTATTTTTTCGATTATTTCTTCTATTGAATTTAATTTTGTACAATCCAATTCTTGTTTTTTAAATTCCAATTCATCCAATTTAATAAATTCTAATTTATTTCCTAATTTAGAAATTTCTCCTGTTACCATTCCATGTTCACCCAATTCATCAAATCCCATTGCTATGGTAGAACCAGGATATATTATTTTTCCATTATTTTTAAAATTATTTTTATGTATATGTCCTAATGCAACATAATCAAAACCTTTTTCTTGCAACATTCTTGTACTCATTGAATTATATTGCATATCTTCTAAGTTTGCGCCATCTAAAGTTCCATGAATTACTAATATATTTATTTTGTTTGGATTTGATATTTTTAAATCGTTGAAATTCAAATTTGAGCAATAAAAATCATCAAAACCATATCCATATATGTCTATATTATCTGTCTCTATTCTTTCAAATTTAGGACCAAATATATGAACATTTTTATTCCACAAAAAATTATTATAATATGAATTTTTTAATAATGGATCATGATTACCTGGTGCAATAAATATTTGCGTATCATCTATCTCTAAAAATAATTTATTTATATATTCAATTGTTGAAGTTCTTATATATTGATTTTCATACAAATCTCCCGCAATAAAAAAATATTTTATATTATTTTCTTTTATATAATTAATTATCTTTCTTAATATAACTCTTTGATCATACCTTCTTTGCTCTCCAATTCCTATTTTGTCTGAAAGCATTTTAAATTGCATATCAAAATGCATATCTGCTATATGTACAAATCTCATTGTATATTTTCCCTTCTTTCGTTAATTTTTATGTAATTATTTTATTATATTTATTTTGTTTTTTCAATACTTTTTTAGAACTTTTGTTTCTATTTTATATAAAATTCCAAAATAAAAATGCCTACCTCTTAGATAGACATTTTAATTCATTTTTTATTCTTCATCAATTGGTCCAAATAATTCATCAAATTTTGCTTCTAACTCTTTTTGTAAATCATATGAATCCTCTTCATCTGTTATTATTGATGCTTTTTGACTCTTTTCTGCTGATTCTAAATTACCCAAGCTAATCATATCATTATTTGTTGTATTTGAATTCTCCAGTGTTTGACTTAACTTTGTATTATCTACTTCTTCTTTTTTTGCTGTTTCATCTTTTTGACTACTAGAATCATCATCAAATAAATCATCTAAAGATTCTACCTTTAAATTTTGAGCCTCTTTTTCGGCTTTATCTTCAGACCATGGATTATATGGATTGAATTTTCTCCAACTTCCACGTTGAATTTCTCCAATATCATTATGGCTTATTTCTGCATTTTTCAAATTATTTGCCATAATTTTATGCTTAAAATAGTAAAATTTATTTGCTTTTACTGGTTTTATTCCTTTTTCAAATATAATACACAAATCATTATCTAATCTTCTTAATTCGTCAGGTGTCATTAAAGCTCTTGCCATGACTTGATCTGAATCACTTGTTCCTGTTTTATGATGTTGTTTATCTCTACTTATAGAAATACTTTCTCTTTCTATTGTTTTCTCACCTAATGTTTTTGAAAAATATTCAACTGTCTTAAAAGAGTTACTTCCTAAGAATAAGTGAGTATCACAGTTTCCTATGATTGTTTCATAAGATTTATCATATATTGCCTCTAACTGGTCCAAATTCTGTAATATTACACTAAATGAAATTTTTCTACTTCTTGAAGTCGATATTTTTTTATCAAAATCTGGTATTTTTCCAATATTTGCAAACTCATCAAGTATAAAATATGTTGGAACTTTTAATCTTCCTCCATTATCATCTGCAAAATTATATAATTGTTGTATCATTTGAGAGAAGAATATTGTTAATAAGAAGTCATATGCTGTATGTGTATCTGATGAAATTACATATACTGCTGTTTTCTTATTTCCTATATCTTCAAAATTAATTGTATCTGTTGATGTTAACTCTGCAATTTCTTTTGAATCAAACTTTCCTAATTTTGATTGTAATGTACTTAATATTGAACTGTATGTTTTTTCTGGTGCGATTTCTATTGATTTATAATTCATTCTTGCAGGATGGTCATATGGTAATTTGCTTATTAATTCTGTAAGTAAATTGCTTCCACCATTTGAGTTTGCTGCTCTTACAAGTTCTGCACAACTTGCTAAATTTTGTTCTTCTTCTGGTCTTGCTGCCATTAAATAATATATTAAAGCTTTTAATAACATCTCTGCTGAATCATCCCAGAATGGATCAGAACCACCACCATCTGTTTTTTGACCTTTTACTATTGTATTTGCAATTACGTCTACATCTATTTCTGATGAAATATGTTTTAAAGGATTATATCCATCACTATATTGTGGTTTTACTAAATTTAATACTTTTATTTCATATCCATGTTGTTTTAAATAACCTGCTGTTCTATCATAAAGTTCTCCTTTTGGATCTGTAAATACATAAGAACCTAATAATTGATACGCATTTGGTATTGAATATGATGCTGATTTACCTGATCCAGAACCTCCGACTACTAGTACGTTAACATTTCCTCTTTTATCTACTGGTAAATAATTATCTTCTGCTAAAACTATTCCCTTTTTATTATTAAGTATAGTATATTGTTCACCATTTCTGCTCCAATCACTTGATCCATGTTCCATATCTGTATATTCATTTTTGGGTGCAGATCTTATTAAACCAATTGTCATTAAAATTGCATAAAATATTGTAAATAATCCAACATTTTTTAAATAATCTCCCCAGATTTTTTGACTTGATAATATTCCAAATGATTTTCCTAAATGTTGTATTGAATCTATTATTACCTCAAACCCTTTAGATATATTATGTTGTATCTGTGCCTCATGAAATCCAATTGTTAATGGCATGACTAATACTATGGATATAAATACCCATAGTATTGCAAAAATTATATAATATTTTCTTGTTCTTCTTATTGCTCCTGAAATCTTGTAATTCATATGTAAATCACCTTCTCTTTTGTTTTATTTTGATAATTCTTCTGCTTGCTTTTGTTTACTATTATTGTATGCTGGTATTGTTATATAATCAACTGGTAAAGTTTCTCTTATCGCTGCTCTAGTTGCTTTAAGGTTTTCATTTTCTCTTTCTTTACTTACTCCTGTATAACATAATGTTGTTTTACTCATTCCAGCTGCACTTCTAGTTTCTGCTATGTGATTTCCCATAGTAAAATATCCTCCTTAATTACTCACCTCTTACTTCAAATGCAAAGTAAGACTTATTTGGTTTTAATTTACACTTTCCCTTTACTTTATTTTCTTTTTCATCAAAATAAAGTCTAGGTTTTATTTCTTCTGTAGTTTCAGGATCAATTACACAAATATCTCTTCTTAAATTTGGTGTATAATTAAATTCTTTAAATTCCTGTTCTTCTTCTGAATATAATGTATCGAACTTAAATGCTGATGGACTTTTACCAATTCTAACTTCATCATCAATCAATACACCAGAATTAATAATAACTTTATCTCCTGCAAATGATAAAATTGCTAATTGATTTCCTTGTGGTTGTGGATCATCAACATAAAAAGTCTTTCTTCTAGATTCTCCTCTTATTTCTTCTGAACATTCTAATCTTTCTACTGTATATTTAGGATATTCTTTTAAAAACTCTTTCTTAGTTTTATATATTTGATAAATAACTGTACTTACTCCTTTTGGATCTGTTATACTAAAATGTTTTCCTTGTAACATATCCATTTTTATTTACCTCTCTTTCTATGTTAATCCATAGTTTTATCTTATGTTTACCGACAACCATACTTTATTATACATCTTATATGCTTATTTGTCAATAGTTTTAAACTTTTTTCGGTATTTTAGACACTTCTTGGATTAAATTTTGATATTTCTTTTAATTTTTTAAACATTTCTTTTTCTTCTGATGTAATTTTTTCTGGAATTACAATTTCTAATTTTCCTATTAAATTCCCTCTTTCACCTTTTGCATTTTTATATCCTTTATTAGGGATTTCTATTGTTTCACCAGATTGAACTCCATTTGGTATATATATTTGAGTTCGGGTTCCATCTATTGATTCAACTTTTGCTTTAGTTCCCAATACTGCTTCCCATGGTGTTATTGGAATTATAGTTGATAAATTTATTCCATCTAATTTAAACTTTTTACTATCTTCTATATTTATTTTTATGAACATGTCTCCATTTTTACCACCATTTTTGCCTGTCTTGCCTTGTCCCATTAATCTTATTTTTTCATTTTCCTGTACACCTTCTGGTAATTTTATAGTAATTGTTTTGTCTTTATTTTCTAAATCTTTAAATACAATTGTTTTGTTTGCTCCGTAAAATCCTTCTTCAAGTGATATATTTATTTCTGTTTCAATATCTTCACCTCTTATTGCTGGTTCATTTGGCTTGTCTATGCTTTCAGCTGTATCTCCGCTTCCAAAAAACATTCCAAATATTTCACCAGCCATTTGTCCTGAAGTCTTTGTATGATTTAATCTACGTCCAACATTATAATTCCAAGTTCTATCATATTTTCTTTTTGTTGATGGATTTGAAAGAATTCTGTAAGCTTCATTTACATCTTTTATCTTTTCTTCTGCTAATTTATCACCAACATTTACATCAGGATGATATTTTTTCGCTTGTTTTCTATAGGCTGATTTTATTTGATCTATTGTTACTTTATTTGTTTCTAATTCTAATATTTTATAGTAATTCTTAAATTTCATTTGACATCCTCCAATTAAATTTTTCTAAAAAAATTGGTATTCACATTATACCAATTCTTTTAGAAAAAATCTATAGTTTTTGACAAATTTCATAAAATTTCATGCCATTTGAAGCTTTTATTAAAACTCCATCTCCTTCTTTTAAAATTTCTTGCAATTTGCTTAAAATTTCCTCATTATTTTGTAATAAAATACATTGTGTTTTCTTATTTTTATTTGCTTTTGAAATAATATTTTTAGCAAATTCTCCTCTACATATTAACACATCTATATTATCATTAGCCACTTCTTCTCCAACTTTTTCATGTAGTTCTTTAGAAAAATCTCCTAACTCTAACATATCTCCTAAAACAGCTATTTTTCTTAAATCCGTACGGCTTGAAAGATATTTCAAACTTGCTTTCATTGATTCATAGCTTGCATTATAACTATCATTTATTAATGTAGCACCATTTTTCAAAACTCTTATATCCATTCTCTTTTTTGTTAATTCAAATTTTGATATTCCATTTTGAATTTCTTTTGCTGTTAATCCTAACACTTTTCCAACCATAAAACCACATAATGCATTATATACAAAGTGTTCGCCTCCAACAGGAACATCTATGTTAACTTTTTCTGATGAAGTTTTAACTACAAATTTGCTTTTTTCTTCTCCTAATTCAATTTTTTCTGCAATCACATCACTTGAATTGTTTATTCCGTATGTATGTATTTCAATTTTCTCCTTATTTTCTTCATACCATTTATGTAATAAATCATTATCATTATTTATGATTACTCTTAGAATTTTCATTCCTTCTAGAATTTCAAGTTTTGCTTTTAATATATTTTCTCTTGACCCTAAATTTCCTATATGTGATGTCCCAATATTAGTTATTACAGCTAAAGTTGGTTTTGCTATATTTGTCAATAAACTTATTTCTCCAAAATGATTCATTCCCATTTCTACAACCAATGCTTCATGATCTTTTAACTTTAATATTGTTAATGGTAATCCTATATTATTATTGTTATTTCCTTCTGTTTTTAATGTCTTATATTTCTGACTCACTACACTTGCTATTATATCTTTTGTACTTGTTTTTCCTACACTTCCTGTAACAGCAATTACTGGAATATTATATAAACTTCTCTTATATTTTGCAATTTCGTATAATGCTTCAAATGTATCTTCAACTTGTATTATAGTTTTATCTTTATATTTTTCTTTTTCTTCTTTTGATATTTGTATATTAGAAATTATTACAGCCGTAGCTCCTGCATCTAGTGCTTGATTCCAAAAATTACTCCCATCGAATTTTTCTCCTTTTATTCCAATATATATATCACCTTTTTGTATTGTTCTTGTATCTTTTGAAAAATTTTCAACTTCTAATTCTTCATTTCCAAATAACATTTTTCCTTTTGTAACCTTTAATATTTCTTTTACTTTCATTCAACTTTCGTCCTTTCGGTATACTATTGTTTTGACTTATTATATTCTATTTATCTATAAATTGCAACTATAAATAAATAAGCATTTAAAATATCTAATTTAGATATTTCAAATGCTTATAATCTAAAAACTATTGATTTTCAACAGCTCTATTTGCAATTTCTATAGCTTTTGAAACTATATTACCACATGTTTTTGAGGAAACATTTTCCCAACTTCCTCCGTCTTTTTTTACCTGATCATATACACCTAGTTCTTTTGCAATTTCTGTTCGTAAGTTTTCAGATATTAATTTGTTACTTCTTGACATACTAAGCTCTCCTTTCAAATTTAATCTGTTATTTTACGGACCGTTTTTGAAAATATATTTTAAATATTTTCAATCATATTATCTGCAAAAGATATTTTTTTATTAAAACAATTTTTTCAAAATTTAGAATTTTATTCTGTCAATGTTCCATTTTCAGTATTTGTTACTATTAATGTATCTTCTTCTTTTCCTGTCTGAGCATTTATATATTCAATAAATTCTACTTCATTTATTTTTCCTTTAAATTCGTAACATAATACTTCTGTATTAAATTCTGTTGGTATTATTGCTAACTTTTCACTGGACAATTCTGCTTTTGTTGAAATATTTTTTCTTGCCTCGTCTATTGAAATCAAATTACTTGGAATTTCTCTTTCAAAATGACAATTTAAATATCCTGTTGCATCAACACCAACTATTTCACCATTATCTAATGCTATTTTTAATTTAATTAAATCAGGATATGCAACTATATCTCCTTGTTTATATGCATAATTTATAACTATATATCCATCATTTTTCATATAATAAGTTTCTTGCATATTTTCATATTTTTTAAATTGTAAATATTCTTTTCCTTTTTGAATTGCATCTTGTTCTGTTATATTTTCACCATTTGTTTCTCTATCATAATTCATATAAACAAGATGTCCACCTTTTTTTGAAATTGATATTCCTATTTTTTTGTTTTCATTTGTCGTTACTTCAAATCTATATACTGGTATCTTTCCATTTTCAACATATCCATTATTTTTTGTTTCTTTTATTTTATCTTTTCCAATAAATTCCTCTGCAATTATTTTTGCTTCATCTTCTGAAATATCATTGCCTATTAAACCTTTCTTTTCTTCACTTGTTATATGTTCAGAAAATGCCCCATCATAGATTAATCCTGAATATTCGTGAAAGTTTTGTTCTACCATATTAAAATTACTTACTTCTGATATATCTGAACCTTCTGCATTCTTTTTTAAATCTTCCCATTTTAAAGTTCCATTATTTAATTCTGTAATCATTTCATTTAATGTATTTGATAAATCATTTGCATAATTATATAGTTCTTGTATTTTATCCATATCCTCATCTGATAAATCTTGTCCATCTATACATTTATTTGCCATAGTATAACTGTATTCACTTACTTGATTTAAAAATTTTTCTGTATTTTCAATTTCTTGACTTTCTATTGGAACCATACTTAAATAACATGTTGCTAAATCTGTTTCTCTCCATACTTCCATAAGTGTTTTTGCACCATGCCTCGCTTCTTTTGATATCATAGATTTTGCTAAATAAATTTTTGAATTTTGAATTCTATCTACAACCTCATAAAAAGCTTTATTATTATCATTTTGTACCACATTCGCATATGATGTATTTTTATTATACAAATTTATCCCTAAGATTACTGCAATAACAATAGCAATTATTGCAATAACATTCCACACTTTTTTTGAATTATTCATTTTCATATCTCCTCACTTATTAACTTTTTCTTATTTTTTCATTTTTTTCAAAAAATTATACAATTATTTATTTTTTTGTGCTAAAATATTTCTGAATTTATATGGAAAGGTCTAACTAATGAAAGTAATTATTTTTTACGCAAAATATGGTGGTGGTCATTTATCTGCCGCTCGTTCAATAGAAAATTGTATAAATACATATTATAAAAATGTTAATGTTGAATTAATAGATTTTATGGAATATGCAAATAAAGAATTTAATAAAATAACAACAAAAGCTTATGCTGAAATGGCAAAAAAAATTCCGAAGGCTTATGGAAGCATATATTGGAAATCCGAAAAAGGTCCTCTTGCTCACATAAGTACAACTTCAAATAAATTATTATCTATAAAAATAAATAAATTATTACAAGAAAAATCACCAGATTTAATTATCTGTACACACCCTTTTGCAAGCCAAATGTGTGGTTATTTAACAAAACATCATAAATTAAATACAAAAATAGCAACAATTTTAACAGATTTTGCATCACATGATCAATGGCTTGTTTATAATGAATATATTAATTATTTATTTGTATCTAATATAGAAATGAAAGAAACATTAATGAGTAAAAATATTCCAGCAAATAAAATATTTGTTACTGGAATTCCTATCTCAGAAAGATTTTTAAATAAATATGATAAAAAATCTTTATTTATAGATTTTAATTTAAATCCAAATAAAAAAGTAGTATTATTTTTTGGTGGAGGAGAATTTGGGCTTGGAAAAAATTATACTTTAAAAGTTTTTGAGACATTTGTAAAAGATTCTGCTGATATTCAAATCATTGCAATTTCAGGAAAAAATAGAAAAATGAAAGAAGCTTTTGAAAATATTGTTATAGAAAATCACAAAGAAGCAAATGTACAAATATTTGAATATACAAATAAAGTACCCGAATTTATGAGTATTTCTAATTTAGTTGTAACAAAACCTGGTGGACTTACTACTTCTGAAAGCCTTGCTTCAGGATTACCAATTGTTGTTATAAATCCTATTCCAGGTCAAGAAGAAGAAAATGCTGAATATTTAGTTAATCATAATACTGCAATTTGGTTAAAAAAAGATGATAATGTAGAAGAAATTATTAATAATTTATTATCTGATTCTTCAAAATTAGAAGAAATGAGTAATAATGCAAAATCAATTTCAAAACCAAATTCAACAAATGATATATGTAAAATATTATTAAATAATTAAAAAACACTTCATTTTTGAAGTGTCTTTTTTATAATTCTCTTCTTCCCTCTAATGCTTTTGTAAGTGTTATTTCATCAGTATATTCCAAATCTCCTCCAACAGGAATTCCATGAGCAATTCTTGTTACTTTTACCCCTAATGGTTTTATTAATTTTGATAAATACATAGCTGTTGCTTCACCTTCAACCCTAGGATTTGTTGCCAATATAACTTCTTTTACTTGACCATCCATAAGCCTAGCTAATAATTCTTTTATTTTTATATCATCTGGTCCTATTCCATTCATTGGAGATATTGAACCATGTAAAACATGATATACTCCTCTAAATTCATGTGTTCTTTCCATTGCCACAATATCTCTCACATCTTCTACTACACATATCTGTGATTGGTCTCTTTTGGGATTTCCACATATTGGACATGGATCTGTGTCTGAAATATTCCAACATTTACTACAATATTTTAAATTCTTCTTTGCATTTACAATTGCATTCACAAATTCATCAGTTTCTTCTTGTGATGCATTTAATATATAAAATGCTAATCTAGCTGCTGTTTTATTACCTATACTAGGTAATTTTTCAAAGCTTTCTATTAATTTTTCTATTGATGGTGAATACATTGACATTTTCTTTTCCTCCTAGACAATTATAGCAGAGACAATGCTCTGCTTATATTATTACATTATTCCTGGTATATTAAATTTTCCCATTGATGCTGCTTGTGCATCATCAACTTGTTTAAATGCTTGATTAATACATGTAACAATTAAATCTTGTAGCATTTCTACATCTTCTGGATCAACTACTTCTTTTTGCAATTTTAAATCTAATATTTGCTTTTGACCATTTACTTTTACTGAAACTGCATTTCCCCCAGCTGATGCTTCAAATTCTTTTTCAGCTAATTCTTGTTGATTTTTTTCTAAATCTGCTTGCATTTTTTTTGCTTCTTTCATTAAACTATTGATGTTCATTCCACCAAATCCTCCCATACCTCCTGGGAATCCTCCTCTTTTTGACATTTGCTTTTCCTCCTAATTTAAAATTTATTCTACTACATCAAATGGAATATCAAAACCATTTGCAAAGTTAGATATTTCTTGTTCTTCACTTGCTTCTTGTACTTGTGGTTTAGTATCTATAAATTTTATATTCATTTCTTTTCCACATGCAACAGAAACTTGTTTTATTAATTCTTGTTTATTTTCAGGTTTTTCCAAAACTGCCTTTCCGAAGGGAGTTATCCCTCCTGGAAATTGAATTCCTATAGTCATATCATTTACTTCTACGGCATTAGTATTTATTAAATTTGTATATAATACTATTTTTCCATTTTGTTTTAGATTATTTACTATATCTTTCCAATATTGTGCTGGCTTACTATTTTTTCCAATCCCAGCAATAGCATCAGTAGTGGATTTCGATTGATTTTGTGTTTGATTGGTTGTTCTATTTGTCTGAGGTGCTCTAGCCCTAGTAGTTCCACCACTAGATCTTAAATAATTTTCTATTTTATCTAATCTTGCATAAATATCACCATTTCCTCCACTGTCTCCACCAACTGGAGCATTAGATATTTCTTTATCACATAATTTAATAATTCCAGCTTCAAAAACAATTTGCCTTTGTGTTGACTGTTTCATATTATTTTCAAGTTCTGATAATTCTGATATTAACCTTATTGCTCTTTCTTTGGTAACTTTTTCTGATAATTCTTGTAATCTTGTAAAATCTTCGTCATTATAAATAGTTAATTTTTGATTCGTTTTTACCATCAAAATATCTTTTACATATTTTATAATTTCCCAAAGTAAATTATTTAAGTCTTTTCCTTCATTTAAAACTTTGGTTATTGTTTCCATTGCTTCATCAATATTATATTCGACTATTGCTTGTGTAATGCAATGAATATATTGTAATTTTGGTATTCCTACAAGTTCTTTTATTTTATTTTCATCTATGTTGTTTTCACCATCTTGAATACATCTCTCTAATATTGATAACGCATCTCTCATTGCTCCTTCGGATAGTGCTGCAATAATATTTAATGCTTGTTTTGTTGCATTTACATTGCTTTCTTTACATACAAGTTCTAATCTTTTTATTATATCTTCATCTGGAATTCTTTTAAAGTCAAATCTTTGGCATCTTGATAAAATTGTTGCTGGTAATTTTTGTGGTTCTGTTGTTGCCAAAATAAATTTTACATGTTCTGGTGGTTCTTCTAATGTTTTTAATAATGCATTAAATGCACCTTGTGATAACATGTGAACCTCATCAATTATATAAACTCTGTATTTTGCTTTTGTTGGTAAAAAATTAACTTCTTCTCTTATTGAACGTATATCTTCAACACTATTATTTGAAGCAGCATCCATTTCTACTATGTCTGTTAATGATCCATCTAGTGCTGCTTTACATATTTCACATTCATTACATGGCTCTCCATCTTGTGGATTTAAGCAATTTACAGCTCTAGCTAATACTTTTGCTGATGTTGTTTTTCCTGTTCCTCTGACACCATTAAATAAATACGCATGCCCTACTCTATTCGCAATTATTTGATTTCTTAAAGTTCTTGTTATATGTTCCTGACCTACCATTTCTGAAAATGTTTGTGGTCTGAACTTTCTATAAAGAGCTGTGTACCCCATATTTTCACATCCTTTATATAAAAAATGATATGAATTCTAATCTCTCTATGGAAAACAACGCCCACATAAAAGTATCTACTTATTGCTGCTTCCTCCCGGACCTGACAAGGTTCATAGGCTTTTATTGAGTTTGCTTTCCATACAGAGGTTAGCTCTCATACCCTCCATATTATACAATGCAATTTTTGTTTTTGCAAGTAATTTATTAAAGTTTTTTAATTTTCTATTCTTTTAAAAATAAGATTATTAAATTCAGTTAATTCTATTCCAGTTACTCCTTTTTCTATAACCTCTTTGGCTGGAATATCAATTTGTATATTAGTTTGATATTTTCTGTTTGTTGTTAATGTTATTATGAAATCAAATGAAATAGTTGTTTTTATATTTTCTTCTTTTATATCTGTTAATTGTAATAATTTTCCATAATCAACTTCTTCATTTTCATTAGAAATATAATTTGATAAATTATTAATTGCATATCTAAATGCGATTATTCCACCTTGATTAGAAATTTTTTGTTGCTTAATATTTGATTCCATCTCACCTGTGTATACTATTTCTTCTGTTTCATTTTCATTTGTATTTTTAAACATTACTTTTTCATCTTCAACTGGTTTGTATATTTTAGTTTCTCCAATTGAATCTGTTTTATTAATTTTTATATTATTTATAGTTACATCTTTTATTATTTCAGTTTTATTGTATCTTGAATTTTTTTCCAAATATATATATATATCATTATTTTCCGAAACATTAAAATTCCATTTTTCTTGATGACCTTCATTTTCTATTCCATTTACACTTTGAGCTATAGCTATTTTTGTTATTTCAAATGGTATATTAGTCTCTCCTTGAACTTCATATTTTAATATATATATTCCTATACCACATAATATTGCAAATATTATTACTATAAAAATAATTCTATTAATTATCTTTTGAGTTGATTTTTTATACATTTTTATTTTTTCTTAACTCCTTAAAAAATTGTTTCAATATATTTTCACATTCAGTTTGCATTATATTTTTTTCATATTCTACTTTGTGATTAAATGTAAAATCTTCAAATAAATTTAGCACTGATCCAACTGCTCCTGTTTTATTATCTGATGTTCCATAATATACTTTTTTTATTCGTGAATTAATTATTGCTCCAGCACACATAGAACATGGTTCTAATGTTACATACATTTCACAGTCTAATAATCTCCATGATTTTAGTTTTTGGCTTGCTTTTTGTATTGCTATTATTTCTGCATGTTTTGTTGTATCTGTTTTTGTTTCTTTTTGATTATATCCTCTTGCTATTATTTTTCCATCTTTTACTATTACTGCTCCTACTGGTACCTCTAATTTGTTGTATGCTTTTTTTGCTTCTTTTAAAGCTTCTTTCATGAATTTTTCTTCCATTTCTACCTCTTATTTTATCCACTATTATTCTTTAATGTTTTATATAAAAATTCATATGTAAATATTTAGACAGCAATTTTATAATTTATAATTATTAAAAAATATACCAATATTAAATTAACCACCAAAATTATAATTGGAAAAAGTACATCTGTTTTTTTATTATATATTTTTTTGTCGTGCATCTTTCGTATATATATTATTGTTATACATACATTTATTATTAGAAATGGAATCATTCTATACATTGAACTTTTAAATATTTCAATTTCAGGAGATAATCTTTCTTCAGAAGGGTATGTTGGCATATCATTTAACCATATTGCGGTATTACCATATATTAAAAATTTCATACTGATATTAAATATTATAAGAATTATTCCAGTTAAACAATTATATTTTATTTTATCTTTTTTCATATTTATTTTTTCCTTAAATTTTTATTGGTGTTCCTATGCGGACTCGTCGAGCCGTGTCGGGAAAATGGTCTACTAGACCATTTTCTGTTCCTCCTTTTCGAGTCCGTTAAGAAAACATACTTATATGGTGTTCCTAGGCGGACTCGAACCACCATCGGTCGCTTAGGAGGCGACTGCTCTATCCTGCTGAGCTATAAGAACATTTCTTTTACATTATACTTCATTGCTTTTATTTTGTAAACCTTTTTTTGTCTCTTTATTGATTAATTGTGAAAAATGATTTATAATATTTAAGATTTATAAATTGTTTGGAGGTTTTATATGCAACATATTTTAAGTAAGATGAGAAAAGCTATAGAAGACTATAATATGATAGATGAAGGAGATAAAATTGCTGTTTGTTTATCAGGTGGAAAAGATTCAATTACAATGCTAAATGGTTTAAAAGCTTTACAAAGATTTTATCCTAAACATTTTGATTTAATTGCTATCACAGTTAATCCAGGATTTGAAAACTTTAATAAAGATATTCTTCAAAAAAATTGTGATGAAATTGGTGTTCCTCTTTTTATTGAAGATACTCAAATTAAAGAAATTGTTTTTGATGTTAGAAAAGAAAAAAATCCTTGCTCTTTATGTGCTAATTTGCGTAGGGGTATAATCAATTCTGTTGCCCAAAGAGAGGGATGTAACAAAATTGCTTTAGGTCACAATCTAGATGATGTAATTGAAACTTTTATAATGAATTTAAAATATGCTGGAAATATTTCAACTTTTTCACCAAAAAGTTATATGGACAGAAGTGGTATTACAATGATTAGACCTTTGATTTTATTAACTGAAAAAGATACAAATCACTTTGTAAAAAAATACAACAAACAAGTTATGCCTAAAGTTTGTCCAATGGATGAAAATACAAAAAGAGAAGATATAAAAGCTGAAATTTTTGCTTGGCAAAAAGAAATTCCTACAATTAAGGCTAATTTATTTGGTGCTATTTCTAGAAATATTGATGGATGGAAAAAAAGTATGTAATGCATATTTGCTTACATACTTTTTTAAAATTTATTTTACTAATCTTACCATTGCATCTTTTAATTCTTCTAAGTCTTTTTCTGCAGATTCCATACTATCTGCTTTTACACCCATATACAATTTTATTTTTGGTTCTGTTCCAGAAGGTCTTACACAACACCAAGCATTGTTTTCTAATTCATAATATAATACATTTGATTTTGGTAATCCTGTTTTTCTTTGTTCTCCTGTCAATAAGTTTTTAATTTCATCAAGTTCAACATCTTTAAATTCAATTACTTTATATTTTCCTATTTTTTCTGGTAAATTATTTCTCATATTTGTCATCATAGATTTTATTTTTTCAGCTCCATCAGCACCTTCTAATACTATTGAAACTTGATCTTCTTTATAGAATCCATATTTTTCATAAATTTTCATCATTTGATCCCATAAAGTCATTCCTTTTGATTTATAGTATGCAGCAGCCTCGCACAATGACATTACTGCAGAAATACCATCTTTATCTCTTGCATAATCTCCAATTAGGCATCCATAACTTTCTTCAAATCCAAATACATATGTTTTATCTTTCTTTTCTTCTGCTTTTTTTATAACTGCTCCTATATTTTTAAATCCTGTTAAAACTTCAATACACTCTAATCCGTAGTTTTTTGCAATTGCTTTAGCTAGTTCAGATGATACAATTGTAGTTATAAACATTCCATCTGCTGGTAATAATCCTTTTTCTTTCATTTGAGAAATTCTATATTCTGCAATCAATAGTGCTGACATATTTCCTGTATATGTCATATATTCTCCTGTTTTTGTATCTTTTGCATATATTCCAAGTCTATCAGCATCTGGATCATTTGCAAGAACAACATCAGCATCTACTTTTTTTGCTAACTCTAATGCTAATTTAAATGCTTTTTTGTCTTCAGGGTTAGGGTAATCTACTGTTGGAAAATTCCCATCTGGTTTTTCTTGTTCTGGAACTACATATACATTTTCAAATCCTAATTCTTTTAATAATCTTGATGTTACTGTATTTCCAGTTCCATGTAATGGTGTATAAACTATTTTTAACTTTTTTCCTTCTTCTTTTACAATTTCAGGATTTAATACTAAACTTTTTAAAGTATTTATATATTTATCATCCATTTCTGTTCCAACAACATTAAATAATCCTTTATTTACAGCTTCTTCTTTGCTTATAGTTTTTATTTCTTTAAAATCTGAAATAGCTCTTACTTTTGCTATTATATCTTTATCTCTTGGTGCAACAATTTGTGAACCATCATCCCAGTAAACCTTATATCCGTTATATTTTGGAGGATTGTGACTAGCTGTTATCATTATTCCTGCTGTACATCCTAATTGTCTTACGGCAAATGATAATTCTGGAACTGGTCTTAATTTTTCAAATAAATATGTTTTTATTCCATTTGCATTTAATATTAAAGCTGTTTGTAAACTAAATTCATCTGACATTCTTCTTGAGTCATAACTAATTGCAACACCTTTATCTTGTGTTCCTTGTTCTATTATGTAATTAGCTAATCCCTGTGTTGCTTTTCCAACTGTATATTTATTCATTCTATTTGTTCCCATTCCTATTACACCACGTAAACCTGCTGTACCAAATTCAAGTTCTTTATAAAATCTATCTTTTATCTCCTCATCATTTCCCTTTATCTCTAGTAATTCTTTTTTTGTTTCTTCATCAAATGCTGGTTCTGTACACCATCTTTCATATTCTTTTAAATAATCCATCTTTATTCTTCCTTTCGTATTTATTAAAAAAGCTACTGATTTTAAACCAGTAGCAATATTATATATTATTTTAAATTATAGAATTTTCTATATAGCTCTCTTGCTGTTTCTGGGCTATCTGTTCCTGTTGCATTTTTTACAGGAGCAAATTCTTCTTCCCTTTTTACTCTTAATATAGCCATATCATCTAATTCTCCAAAAGCATCAAATAGAAATGCTTCAAATTTGTATGCATTTGGTCCATCTGGTACTACTTTATTTCCATCTTTATCTATATATGTTGCTTTTTTAAAAGCTGTATGGTATGGTAATGGTTTATTTCCCATTCTTTCAATTGCATCAATATTAAATAAATTACACAAAATATGAGATTCTCCAAAAACAAGTTCTCCATTATCGTCAACTTGTTCTGACATATCATCAGGTATTTCAGTATATTCAATTACTGATGGTCTTCCATTTTTCTTGCAAAAAACTCCAACCTTTTCTTTTGGGTTTGCTTTTACTACTGATTTTCCTGCTGCAGTTACTTTTTTATCTATAGCAATTCCCATAAGTACTGGATCTACCATTTTTACTAGACAATTATCAACACCACCAATAAATACCCATTCAACACCTAATTCTCTCATTTTTTTAGTCATTCCGTTTTTTACTAAAGCCTCATATATTCCACCATGACCATTTGCAGCTTCTTTTACAAGTCCATCTTCACCAATTAATATTTTTCCTTCCATATCAACCATTGGTAATTCTTCTTGAATAAAGAAAAATAAATTTTTATCTTTTTCATATCCAAAATTTCTATTCTTAGCAAAGAATTCAATTGTGTCATTATTATTTTCTCTACTTGTCATTATAAACCATGGAATTGTAACTCCATACTTACGGCCTTGCTCTTTTAAGCCATCGCTTAATAATTCAAATAATGATTTGTGTGATTCTAATCCAATATCAAAAGTTCCCTTTGGTCCTTTATGTCCTAGTCTTGTTCCTTGTCCACCAGCCATTGTTACAGCTGCTAATTTTCTATTCTTTATAGCTTCTACACCAATTGCATGATATTCTTTATAATTATCATATAATTTTTCTTTATCCATATAATCAATTGGCTGTATTTCAAAATTCTCTACTTCTGGAGTTTTTTTAGTATTTTCATATAAACTTTTTATCAACTCAAAATCAATATTATTTATTTGTTTTAACAATTCTTTCTTCTTTTTTTCATCTAAGTTATCATATCCATTTAGCAAATGCTCTTGTCCGTATTTTTTTAAAGTCCACTTAATTTCATCAAAATTTTCGTCCATAGTATACTTCCTTTCTTAGTTCATAATTTATATATATACTATTTTTTCGAAAAATTCAATAGATTATACAAAATTTTTGACATATTAACAAAATGTTACCCAAGAAAAACTTTTTTAAATCTTATTTATCCCTAATGTATTAAGCATTCCATCGTATTTTGAAACAATTTCTTTCATATCATTTTTTACTTCATTGTAATTATAACAAGCAATAATTTCTAAGTTTTCTACTTGTCTTTCTTTCAATTCAAATACTTTTTCGTTTATAAATTTTTTACTTCCTATAAGTATCACATTTGTATTTGGGATGATATTTTCTATATTTTGTATATTCCAACCAATCTTTTTTATTTTTTCTTTTTTATCTTTATCTAAATTTATTCTTTCAATTACGACATTTAATGTACTTTCTAAGTCAATCTCTGTTATTATTGTAATATTTTCTTCATTGTCTATCTTTTTACTAATATATGGCAATAGCATAATTTCTAAATGATATTCACTCACATAAAAATTACAAATATTTTTAACTTTCTTTTCTTCTAAAACCATATTATCCATCCTTTCAATAGATTTTTGTTCACTGGTAAATTTTACCATTTATTCTTTTGCGTGTCAAGTATGTATAAAAAAATTTTTAATGTATATTTTATATTTTTTGGGTAAAAATTATTTTAAAGATATTTTTTAACAAATATGTTAATACGGAGGTTATTATGAAAAAATTTATAAATTATTCTAGGATTTGTTTGATATTAATATTTTTATTATTTATCTATATTATATTTTGTGCTCAAAACTATTCGAACGCTGTATCTTCTGAACTATCAAATTCTGTATTTAGATTACATGTTTTAGCAAATAGTGATTCTGAAGAAGATCAACAATTAAAATTAAAAGTAAGAGATGCTTTACTTTCATATATGAATACTTTATCTTCAAATTGCAATACAAAAGAGGAAGCTATACAAATTGCAACTCAACATCAAAATGAATTTCAAACAATTGCTGAAAATGTAATTGTTGAAAATGGTTACAATTATCCTGTTCAAATAAAAATTAATAATTTTTATTTTCCAACCAAATCATATGGAGATATTTCATTACCAGCTGGATATTATGATGCTTTAAGAGTAGAAATTGGTAATGCAAAAGGAAAAAATTGGTGGTGTGTAATGTTTCCATCTTTATGTTTTATAGATATCAGCTCAGGAATCGTTGATTCTGATGGAAAAGAAAAACTAGAAAATAATTTAGATTCAGAATCATATGAATTAATTTCAGAAAGCAAAACTTCAACTGAATTTAAACTAAAATTTAAATTATTAGAAGTATTTTCACATAATGGACTATTCACTGCAAAAAATTAAAAATCTATTGTAATCTTTATTCTTTTATGATATATTTTATGTGATTATTTTAAATACGAGGAGGAATACTTTTGGAAAAACTAGTAATAACTGGACCAACACATTTAAATGGAGAAGTAACAATAAGTGGAGCCAAAAATGCAGCTGTTGCTATATTACCAGCAACACTTTTAATAGATGGCGTTTGTACAATAGAAAATCTTCCTAATATAAGTGATGTAAAAATGTCATGTAAGATATTAGAAGGTCTAGGAGCAAAAATAACATGGATTACACAAAATGAGATTATGATTGATACACGAAATATAGATAAAACTATTGCATCAGAAGAATTAACAAGAAAATTTAGGGCATCTTATTATATAATTGGAAGTATGCTTGGACGTAAAGGTGCTGTAACTGTTGGAATGCCTGGTGGTTGCAAATTAGGTGCAAGACCTATTGACCAACATATTAAAGGTTTTGAAGCCTTAGGAGCAAAAGTTGACACAACTCAAGGAAAGATTACAGCTAAAGCATCAAAATTGGTTGGAACTTCAATATATATGGATGTTGTTTCTGTTGGTGCAACTATTAATGTAATGCTTGCTTCTGTTCTTGCAGAAGGAACGACTATTATAGATAATGCTGCTAAAGAGCCTCACATCGTAGACGTTGCTAATTTTTTAAATACAATGGGTGCCGACATTCGTGGTGCTGGAACAGATGTAATTAAAATTAATGGTGTAAAAAAACTTACTGGTAATGCAACATATTCTGTTGTTCCAGATCAAATAGAAGCCGGAACATTTATGCTTGCAGCAGTTGCAACAAAAGGTGATATTTTAATAAAAAATTGTATAACAAAACACTTAGAATCAATAACTGCAAAAATCACTGAAATTGGTGGTCAAGTAGAAGACTTTGGAGATAGCATAAGAGTAAAATGTAATAAAAGACCATCTAATGCTATTATAAAAACACTTCCTTATCCAGGTTTCCCTACTGATTTACAACCACAAATGGGAGTTGTTTTATCAACTGCTAATGGAACAAGCAGAATTATAGAAAGTATTTGGGAATCAAGATTTCAATATACTGATGAATTAAACAAAATGGGAGCAAAAATTACAGCTCAAGGAAAATCAGCATTTTTTGAAGGTGTTGATAAATTATATGGTGCACCTGTTTATTCAACAGACTTACGTGCTGGTGCAGCATTAATTATTGCAGGAATTACAGCCAAAGGAAAAACTGAAGTTTACAATTTAGAACACATTGATAGAGGATATGAAAATATTGAGCAAAAATTCAGAAATCTTGGTGCAAGAATTGAAAGAGTAACAGAGTAATATTAGAAAGAAGAAATACATATGCTAAATTTTTGTAGTTTATACAGTGGAAGTAGTGGAAATAGTTTATTTGTCGAAACAGAAAATACAAAAGTATTAGTTGATGTTGGATTAAGTTGTAAAAAGATTGAAGAAGCTTTATCTACTATAGAAAAAGATCCTAATTCTATTGATGCAATACTTATCACCCATGAACATTCTGATCATATAAAAGGTTTATCAACAATATCACATAAATTTGATATTCCTGTTTTTGCAACAAGAGAAACATTTGATGCAATGCCAACACAAACTGAAAAAATATCAAATAAAAATATTAATTACTTTTATCCTGATGAAAAATTCAATATAAATGATTTAGAAATTACCCCTTTCAGTATTCCACATGATGCAGCAAATCCATGCGGATTCACAATAAATAATGAAAAACATCAATTAAGTATTGCAACAGATATTGGTCATATGACAAATGACATTGTAAAACATTTAGAAGGTAGTGAACTTTTACTATTAGAATCAAATTATGATACAGAAGTACTAAAATGTTGTAAATATCCATTTCATTTAAAAGCTAGAATTGCTGGAAGCACAGGACATCTTTCAAATACTATGTCTGGAAAAACAATTTCTTATTTATTAAAAAATAGCAATTTAAATACAGCTATTCTTGGACATTTAAGCAAAGAAAGTAACTTTCCAGAACTAGCATATCAAACAGTAGTTGATGAATTACTAGCAAATAACTGTAACACAGATTCGATAAATTTATCTGTAGCAAGTAGAGAACTACCAGGGAAATTAATAAAATTATAAATTATATACATAGGCTTAAATAGAGCCTATTTTTTATGGTATTGTAAAGAGAATATACAGGAACAATTAATAATATTGGTCTTTTTTCGGTAATAGTAAATTGGGGGCCTATTATTGAAGAAAATCTATATGACAAAAAAGATGTTTTTCATCTATTATTATTGATTTATGGGGAAATAGTATATTCCCTTTACAAGATTAAAAACTTATTTATTAGAAAAGCATTTTTTAATATCTTCTTGCTAATCTACAATTATGTTACAACATATCTTTTTATTTGTCAATAAAAATCGTTCGACGGCAATCGACAAAACCATATACATTTCAGTATTTCCAGCATATACGCCTAAAAAAATTTATTACAAATTATTATTGCCGAAATAATTCCAGTTATATCTGCTAATAATGATGCAATCAAAATATAACGTGTTTTTTTTACTTTAATTGAACTTGTATAAACAGCAATCGTATATAATGTTGTTTCTGTTGCTCCCATTATCACAGAAGCTATCAATCCTATTTTAGAATCTACTCCATTTTGTTCAATTATATTTGTAGCAATTGCCATCGAAGCACTACCAGAAATCGGTCTTAATATTACTAATGGGACTATTTCTTTTGGAAATTTCATAATTTTTAATACTGGATATAATAATGTTGTTACAAATTCTATTATTCCAGAATTATTTAATAATCCAATTGCAAAAAATAATCCTATTAATGTAGGAAAAATTTTTAATGTTATTTCTATTCCTTTTATTGCTCCTTTTATAAATAAATCAAAAATAGGCTTTTTTTCTATAATTCCAACTAAAACTATTATCAAAATAATCATTGGTATTGATATTATCGAAATATAATTTATAATCTTAATTTTATTCACATCCTTTTTCAGTTATACGTATTATCAATTTTGTAGACACTATTCCAACAATTCCAGCACATATTGTAGAAAACCATACAGGAAAAATTATCTTTGTTGGATCATTAGACCCTAATGATGTTCTAATAGCAATTATAGTTGTTGGAATAATTTGTAAAGAAGATGTATTCAAAATTATTAACATCATCATATTATTACTTAAACAGTCTTTATTATGATTTTCTTTTTGAAGTTCTTCCATTGCTCGCAACCCAAGTGGTGTAGCCGCATTTCCTAATCCAAGTATATTAGAAATAATATTCATCACAACTTTATCATAAACTTGTGGACTTAAATTCGAAAATAATCTTATTATAAGAGGATTTAAAATTTTTTTCAAATAATTTATTATATTAGTATTTGATGCTATCTCAATTAATCCACTCCATAAACAAGTAGTTCCAATAAGAGTCAATGTTAAAGAAACTACACTTTCTGTTGAAGATGTAATTGCAAGATTTAAAATTTTTAAATTTCCACTAATAATAGCATATATAATTGAAATAATTATAAAAATAGGCCAAATAATATTTAACACTTTTCTTCTCCCCAATCTTGTATTTTTATTATTTAATATATATTCTTTTATATTTAAAAAATAACAAATTTTTACAAAAATAATTGACCAAGTTTTATATTTGTGTTATTATATATGAGAATTGAAAAAATAATTTTAGGAGGACATGTTATGAAATCAACAGGAATTGTTCGAAAAGTGGATGAATTAGGAAGGATTGTTATTCCAAGAGAAATAAGAAATAAATTTGAAATAGCAGAAAAAGATCCTTTAGAAATATATGTAGATGGTTCATCAATTATTCTAAAAAAATATGAACCAAATTGTATTTTTTGTGGAAATTCAAAAAATTTAATTGCTTTTAAAGATAAATTAGTTTGCCCAAAATGTGCTGAGAAAATTGGTGCAATTCAATCAACAATGAATGAAGAAGCAGATGAATAATCACCTGCTTCTTATTTTTCTAAAAAATACATATAAATCTCATTTTTATTAACATTTCTATCTTTAGCAATTTGTTTTATTATTTCTTTTTTATTTAATCCTTTTTCTTCATATAATTTATAATGATCTTCTAAAGATATTTCATCAAAATTTTTACATTCTTCTGTATCTATTTTATTTCCTTCAATAATTAATATCATTTCTCCTTTTATTGTGTCTATTTCACTTAATAATTCATCTATACTTTTTCTAATAAATTCCTCATGAATTTTAGTTAATTCTCTTGCCAATACTATTTTTCTATCTTTTAATATTTCTTTTAAATCACCAAGTGTTGTCTTCATTTTATGTGGTGCTTCATAAATTATTATTGTTTTACTTGAATTCTCTATTTCTTTTAGTTTTTGCCTTCTTAACTTTTTATTTAATGGCAAAAATCCTAAGAATTCAAACTCTTTTGTAGAAATCCCAGAAACAATTAATGCATTAATCATCGCACAAGCTCCTGGAATAGGTATTACTTCTATATTATCTTCAATTGCTTTTTTTATCACTTCTTCTCCTGGATCACATATTCCTGGAGTTCCAGCATCTGATACTAAAGCAATATTTTCTCCATTTCTTAATTTTTCTATTAATATCTCACTTTTCGTTTCTTCATTATGACGATGATAACTTATTAAAGGTTTATTTATTTCATAATGATTTAACAATTTTAATGTTTGTCTAGTATCTTCTGCTGCAATTAAATCTACTTCTTTTAATACTCTTAAGGCTCTTAATGTAATATCTTCTAAATTTCCTATTGGTGTTGCTACTATATATAATTTTCCTATCATGTTTTATTTTCCTTTCTTTATCTAATATATTTTAACATATTTTTTTATTTTTTTAAATAGTTTTTTATTTTATATGCTATTTTTTTTATTTATCATATATTATAATAAAAAAGGATATTTTAATATGGAAAATAATAAAAAAAATAAATTTAATTTAAAAAATCTAAAGAAAAATACTTGTAATTCTTTATTTGAAATTGAATATTTTTTAAATAATTTTAATTCATTTTTACAATATTTAAAATTATTTAAGTTTTTCAAAAATAAATAATAATTTATTTCATAATATTATAAATAGTTAAATATATTAATAAAATATTTAACTATTTATATATTATTTATTTATCGTTTAATATCTTAATTATGTACTTTTATTATTTAATTTTTGAGCAAAAATACTTTTTATGAATACATCATTTTAACATACCATTTCCTAAGACTTTTAACTCTACTTTATAATTTATACATTTAAACAATTTACATTTATTTCCTCTTAAAAAGATTTTATATTATTCATTTTTCTATTATTGCTTAATTTTTAAATTAATTACTTTATAAAATAATATTATTT
>ENA-OPBF01000705-OPBF01000705.1-human-gut-metagenome-genome-assembly--contig:-NODE-705-length-24814-cov-2.146290_pt1 | contig 24814 bp, 19 predicted proteins | sample MGYA00241067_ERZ501450 | MGnify/ENA primary metagenome ERZ501450 (study PRJEB25962, sample SAMEA2042516) | human gut metagenome | biome: human gut; feature: human-associated habitat; material: faeces... | reverse complement strand
CAGGCTGTTTTGGATATGCTTAAGAGGTTTTCTTATGAAAAGGTAGATGTACCGGAACAGTATTTAGAAAATTCAGGTCGCCAGCTTAACGAGTATTATAAGGAAAAACTTATTAATAAAATTTTTATGCGTTATGCATGCCGTGTGGTTTTGCCTATGCCGGTTAAAATCGCTTTAACTTCTTATAGTGCCTTTAAGTATGTTCTTATAGGAATTAAGACATTGGCAAAGGGAAAATTGGAGGTTCCGGTTTTAGATGCCACGGCCATTAGCGTTTCCATGATTAGGGGCGATATTAATACTGCAGGTTCAATTATGTTTCTGTTAGGAGTGGGCGAACTCTTAGAAGAGTGGACACATAAGAAGTCTGTAGGTGATTTAGCACGTAGTATGTCACTTAATATCAACAAAGTATGGCTGAAAAAGGACGGTACAGAGGTTATGGTGCCGGCTAAAGATATTAAAAAAGGAGACATAGTTGTTGCAAGAATGGGCGAAGTAGTTCCATTTGATGGCGAAGTGGCAGATGGCGAAGCCATGATTAATCAGGCATCTATGACTGGTGAAGCTGTTCCGGTTCGTAAAATAAAAGGAAATTATGTTTATGCAGGAACGGTGGTTGAAGAAGGAGAAATAGGTGTTATTGTAAAGGAAACCAGTGGCTCAGGTAAATTTGACAAAATTGTAGATATGATAGAGGAGTCAGAGAAGCTTAAGTCATCAATGGAAGGAAAGGCAGAGCATTTGGCAGATAAGTTAGTTCCATATTCTTTGGGAGGAACGATTTTGACTTATCTTCTTACAAGAAATGCAACAAAAGCTATTTCCATTCTTATGGTCGATTATTCATGTGCTCTTAAGCTTGCCATGCCAATATCTGTTTTAGCAGCGATAAGACAGTCAAATGACTATAAAATAACCGTTAAAGGTGGAAAGTTTATGGAAAAGATGTCTGTGGCGGATACTATTGTGTTTGACAAAACAGGCACTTTAACAAAGGCGGAACCTACAGTTGTGGATGTAGTGGCATTTGAAGACAGGTCAAAGGATGATTTGTTAAGAATCGCAGCATGCTTAGAGGAACATTTTCCACATTCCATGGCCAATGCTGTTGTTAATGCGGCAAAAAGCAGAAATCTTACGCATGATGAATTTCACAGTAAGGTGGAATATATTGTAGCTCACGGAATAGCTACTACAATTAATGGAAAGCGTGCAATTATTGGCAGTTATCATTTTGTAATGGAAGATGAAAATTGCGTTATTCCTGATGGAAAGGAAGAATTGTTCAAAAATCTTCCACCGGAGTATTCTCATTTATATCTTGCCATTGAAAACAAACTATCTGCAGTTATCCTTATTGAAGACCCGTTAAGGGAGGAGTCTGTTGAGACCATAAGGGAATTAAAGAAAAATGGTATCAGCAAGGTGGTTATGATGACCGGAGACAGTGACAGAACTGCGAAAGCAATAGCTGCGAAGGTAGGTGTTGATGAGTATTATTCAGAAGTTTTGCCGGAGGATAAGGCAAAGTTTATTGAAAGTGAAACCAAAAAGGGCAGATGTGTCATAATGATTGGGGATGGCATAAATGATTCACCGGCTTTATCAAAAGCAGATGTGGGTATTGCCATAAGCAACGGCGCACAGTTAGCAAGAGATATAGCTGATATAACTATAGATGGTGAAGATTTAAGCCAGATAGTTACTCTTATAAAAATAAGCAAAGGTCTTATGAAGAAGATACATAGGAATTATCGTTCAATTGTTGGTATAAATACTGCACTGATAATTCTTGGGGCCTGCGGTCTGATACAACCGGCAACGTCAGCATTGCTGCATAATTCATCAACTCTGGCAATAGGCTTAAGCAGCATGAAGGATATAGAAATATAAAAGTGGATGTGTATATAGATTAAACATTATAGAATATCTGTGGATGTGTATGAGAGTTGATATCTATAGGACATTTTAGAAAAAAGGCACCATGTTAATGAAAGTTATTCATTAACGTGGTGCTTTTTTGTGGACAATGGTTGAGATAGTAGTTACCTGCTGTGATTGGAAAGCCAACATAGGTGTGGTATAAAATTTGTTAGTGGATAATGTGTTTAAGAACAGTTGAAAGTGGCAATTTGAACTGGTCAATGGTACCCACCCCGGAAAAACAAATAAATTTGCTATTATGGGAAAAGCACACACCATCCCTCTTCCTTAACGTCTAACTTAAAAAAATAAAAAATCTCAAATTCCCTATTGACTTTTATCAAAATGTTAGTGTATTATAACTATGGTTAGAAATAACTAACCTCTTTTGAATAGACATTTGGACTCCGAACGGAAAATGGAAGGGGTAGCTGCCTTCCATTCGGATTCCTTACTTAATTATTTCAAGACTAAAATTTATTTTTTATAGAAATATGGAGGAACATACAATGAATTATTTACAGATTGAAAAAGTCGTAGGACGTGAAATCATGGATTCAAGAGGAAATCCTACAGTAGAAGCAGAAGTTTATTTGGCAGACGGAACAGTAGGAAGAGGAACTGCACCTAGTGGAGCATCAACAGGTGAGTTTGAAGCCCTTGAGTTAAGAGATGGTGATAAAAGCAGATATCAGGGAAAGGGTGTTTTAAAAGCAGTAGAAAATATTAACACAACTATTAATGATGTGTTAAAGGGAATGGATGCATCAGATATATACGCAGTTGACAAGGCTATGATTGAAGCAGACGGAACTAAAGATAAATCAAATCTTGGAGCAAATGCTATTTTGGCAGTTTCAATTGCCAGTGCCAGAGCAGCTGCAATATCATTAGACATTCCTTTGTATAGATTTTTAGGAGGAATATCAGGAAACAGACTTCCGGTTCCAATGATGAACATTTTAAACGGTGGAGCTCATGCGGCAAACACTGTAGACGTTCAGGAATTTATGATAATGCCGGTAGGGGCAGAAACATTTAAAGAAGCTCTTAGATGGTGTGCAGAGGTATTTCATCAGTTAAGCGCATTATTAAAAGAAAAAGGACTGGCTACATCGGTGGGTGACGAAGGCGGATTTGCACCGGACTTAAAGAGTGACGAAGAAGCTATTGAATATATTTTAAAGGCAATTGAAAAAGCAGGCTACCAGCCGGGAAAAGATTTTATGTTGGCAATGGATGCTGCTTCTAGCGAATGGAAAGGGGAAAAGAAAGGCGAGTATATTTTACCGAAAGCAGGCACAAAATATACATCAAATGAACTTATTGAGCATTGGAAAAAGTTAGTTGACAAATATCCAATCATCTCAATTGAAGATGCGTTAGATGAAGAAGATTGGGAAGGATGGCAGGTTCTTACAAAAGAATTAGGAGACAAGGTTCAGTTAGTAGGAGATGACTTGTTTGTAACTAATACCGAAAGATTAGGAAAGGGCATAGAATTAGGATGTGGAAATTCAATCCTTATTAAATTAAATCAGATTGGCTCAGTATCAGAAACTTTAGAGGCAATTAAAATGGCACACAAGGCAGGATACACTGCGATATCATCTCATCGTTCCGGTGAAACCGAAGATACAACTATAGCTGATTTGGCAGTAGCTCTTAATACATGTCAGATTAAAACAGGAGCACCAAGCAGAACTGAACGTGTGGCAAAATACAATCAGTTATTAAGAATTGAAGAAGAATTAAAAGATGCGGCAGTTTATCCGGGTATGGCAGCTTTTAACGTGAAAAGGTAAAAAACATGCTTGAAAAATATCTTATTGAATGGTGTTCTTCCACCCTGGCATCTCTAAAAACCGCCAGTTTATTCAACTGGTTTTATACATGGGATGAATTAACAAGGGAAGACGTTTACAAAAATGTAAAAGACATGAACACGATATTTGAAGAAAAAGGAATAAGCATAGAAATATTGCGGGAAAATGAAAAATCAGCATTAATATATGTATATAGGACTAATAGACTGCAAGAGGATTTGAAGCAGGAGAAGACATGGGAGCTGCTTAAAAAATGCGGGTATACATGTTGTGATGTAAAGTATTCCATTGCACATTTGAAAGAGAGACTTAGAAATTTAAATGACTTTCCCCATGAAATCGGATTGTTTTTGGATTATCCGGTGGAAGATGTTATTGGATTTATTGAAAATAAAGGGGATAATTTCAAGTGTTGTGGTTATTGGAAGGTTTATGGCGACGAATCGGCAGCAGTGAAACAATTTGCCAGATACGATAAGTGCAGATTGATTTATACAAAACTTTGGAATGCCGGAAGAAGCATTTTGAAGCTTACGGTGGCAGCGTAAAATGGATAATTCCTTACTACAGGTAAGGAGTATTAACCATAAATATATTGTGGCAGAAAGGAATAAGATTAATGAGTAAAGTGGCAGTAGTTTTTTGGAGTGGAACAGGAAATACAGGAGTTATGGCAACTAATGTTGCAGAAGGAGCAAAGGAAGCAGGAGCACAGGCAGATGTAATTTTTGTATCTGATTTTAGTGCTGATAAGATGGATGAATATGATGCCATTGCTTTCGGATGTCCTTCAATGGGAGCTGAACAGTTAGAAGAAGGTGAATTTGAACCTGTATTTGCAGAGTGCGAGGCGAAGTTAAATGGCAAAAAAATAGCACTTTTTGGCTCTTATGGATGGGGCGATGGTGAGTGGATGAGAAACTGGGATGAGACATGCAGAAATGATGGTGCTGTTATGGCATGTGATTTTGTTATATGCAATGAAGCACCGGATGATGAAGCAATTGATGCGTGCAAGGCTTTGGGCAAAGCGTTAGCATAGATTTTCTCCAATTTAATTCGCCGGGAAACCGGCAACTCAAATACTTAATAATATGCCGGAATGTGTAGACAGCATTCCGGTGTATTTTTTTGCACTAAGTTAAGATTAGCTGACTAAATAAAACAGTGAAAATAAATATTTAATATTGACAAATATAATAAATAAAATTATACTCATAACAGTGTTACATAACGCTGTTATGAAAGGAAAAAGCAAGTGACAAGACAAAGAGAAGGAATTTATGAAAAAGTTTTAGCCTGTGCAAAGCAGGAGTTTCTTGAAAAGGGTTTTTCAGATGCCTCTTTAAGAAACATTGCTGCAAAGGCGGGTACAACAACAGGCACCATATATTCAAGATTTAGCGGCAAAGAGGGACTTTTTAGTGCCATTGTGGAGCCGGCGGCTAATCATATAATTAATATGTTTTTAGAAACGCAGGAGAACTTTCATAGTTTAGAGCCTGAGAAGCAGCCGGCGTTAATGAATGAATATGTAACTGATGGCATGTATAGAATGCTGGACTATGTATATGACAATTTTGAGGAATTTCAGTTATTGCTGGACTCATCCTATGGAACAAAATTTCATAATTTCGTTGAAACATTAGTGGAAATTGAAACTGAGTATACATATAAGTATATGGAGGCTACTAATTTTCAAAGTGAAGACGGTGAGGTCATAACAGAGGATTTTATTCATATAATGACCCGGGCAATGTTTGAAAGCATGTTTGAGGTAATTAGACATAAAATGCCTAAGGAACAGGGAAAAAAGTATATGGGTATGTTGGCAAAATACCATTATGGTGGCTGGGGAGCCATTATGAAATTTAAATAGTTAATAAAAAGGGCTGCTTGCCTGTAAAGTAAGCAGTCAATTTTTAAGACTATAGGTTAGTATATACTAACAGAAAATTGAAAAGACTAACAACAAACAAACATAACTAACTTAAGAAAAATAAATTTCAACAGCGTCACTACTAGTGTTATGAATCAAATAATAGAAAAGGAGTCTAAAAATGGAGAAACAAAAAGTCAAAAAAGAAAGTGCATTAAAAACTCTTTTTGAATATGCAGGAAGTTTTAGATATTTAAGTATTCTTTCCTGGATATTGTCAGGAATTAGTGCATTAATTGCTCTGGCACCATTTTATTTTATCTGGAAAATAATAAAGGAAGTGTTAAGGGTTGCACCGGAATACGGTAAGGCAGAAAATTTGTCAGCATATGGATGGGAGGCTGTAGGATTTGCATTGCTTTCCATGGTGATTTACATAGGCGGTTTAGTGTGCTCTCATATTGCGGCATTTCGTGTCCAGTCCAATATCCGTTCCACATTAATGAGACATATAATTACATTGCCAATGGGATTTATGGATAAGGATGGAACAGGAAAAATCAGAAAAATCGTAAATGAATCCAGTGCAGCTACAGAAACATATCTGGCACATCAGCTGCCGGATAAAGTTGGAGCCATGGCAACACCTGTAGGTCTGTTGGTTTTGCTTTTAGTCTTTGACTGGAGACTTGGACTGTTAAGTTTAGTTCCCGTAGTTTTGTCTTTTGCCATCATGGGTTCAATGACAGGGCAGAAAATGAAAGACAAAATGAATGAATACCAAAATGCATTAGAGGAAATGTCCAGTGAGGCAGTAGAATATGTAAGAGGAATACCGGTAGTTAAAACATTCGGTCAATCGGTGTTTTCCTTTAAAAAGTTTAGAACTTCCATTAAGAAATACGAAAAATGGACGATTTCATATACAAAGGATTTGCGAATGCCAATGACTTTATATACAACTCTTATTAACAGTGTTTTTGCAATTCTTATTGCGGCGGCATTTTTCCTTTCATCAGGAGCAAAGGACAGTACATTTTTACTTAATTTAATGTTTTATATTATAGTAACTCCTATTATTACTGTTACTTTAAGCAAAATAATGTATTCCAGTGAAGAGCAGCTAGTTGTGGAAGATGCCATCGAAAGAATAAATGGCATTTTAAATCATAAACCTTTGCAGGAAGCAGAAAATGACAAAGAACCTAAAGACGCATCTGTTATATTTGAAAATGTTTCCTTTAAGTATGAAGACGCTAAAAAAGATGCATTACACAACATTAATCTTAATATAAAGGAAGGAGAACACGTGGCATTTGTGGGGCCTTCCGGTGGAGGAAAGACAACATTAGCAAGTCTTATAGCAAGATTTTTTGATGTTACAAATGGAAAGATAACAATTGGCGGTGTAGACGTTAAAGATATTCCGTCAAAGAATTTAATGGATATGGTTTCCTTTGTATTTCAGGACAGTAAGCTTATTAAAATGTCAATATTTGATAATGTCAGAATGGCAAAGAAGGATGCCACCAGAGAAGATGTTATGGAGGCATTGGAAAATGCTCAGTGCATGGATATTATTGAAAAGCTTCCGGAGGGAATTGATACGGTAATTGGAACAAAGGGCATTTATGTGTCAGGAGGAGAGGCACAGCGATTATCCATTGCCAGGGCAATGCTTAAAAATGCACCAATTCTTATTTTAGATGAGGCCACTGCATTTGCTGACCCGGATAATGAAAACAAGGTTCAGGAAGCCTTCTCTAAGTTGTCAAAGGGAAAGACACTTATTATAATTGCCCACAGACTATCTTCCGTAATAGGAGTTGATAATATTTATGTTCTTAAAGATGGGGAAATAGAAGAGATGGGAAGTCACAGGGAACTGGTTGAAAAAGGCGGTTTATATAGCCATATGTGGGAAGAATACAATAAATCTGCAAAATGGAAGGTAGGTGCATAATATGAAATTAAGAGAAAAAATCAAACATAAATATGCGTTATCACAGCAGGGAGCAAAGGATATGATAAAAGCCTTTGTGGAGGTTACAATTTCAAATATTGTGCTTATGTTTCCTGTAGGTTTGCTTTATTTTATGGTAGAGGATTACCTGAATGACACCTTAAAAGGAAGAGGGGGATTTTATTTAGTGGCATGTATTGCTGCACTTTTATTAATTGCAGTAACAACATATATTCAGTATAACGGAACGTTTTTGGCTACATATGTGGAAAGTGGAGTAAGAAGAATTGCCATTGCAGAGCAATTAAGAAAGATACCTTTATCATTTTTTGGAAAGAAAAATCTTTCAGACCTTACCAGCGTGGTTATGGCGGACTGTGCCACAATAGAAACCGCATCATCTCACTGGATTCCTGAATTAGTGGGGGCCTGTATTTCCACTACACTTATTGCCATTGGTTTATTTTTCTTTGATTATAGTATGGCAATAGCTGCACTTTGGGTTCTTCCTATTTCATTTATAATTGTTTTATGTTCCGGCAGTGTTCAAAAGAAATTAGGCAGAAAACAAATGAAGTTAAAAATGGATTGTGCAGATGGCATTCAGGAATGTCTGGAAACAATCAGGGATTTGAGAGCCAATAACACTCAGGACGAGTATATGGAAGGTCTTGATAAAAAAATTAAAGCTGTTGAAAAGCATGCTCTTGTAACGGAATTAGGGACAGCAGTTTTTGTGGGAAGTTCCCAAATGATTTTAAAATTAGGTATTGCTACAGTGGCACTTACAGGAAGTGTTCTTTTAGTAAAGGGAAGCATTGACGTACTTACATTCTTTATGTTTTTACTTGTAGTTTCAAGAATGTATGACCCAATGCAGGTATCCCTTCAAAATCTGGCAGCTATCATTAGCACAGATGTACAGTGTGAACGCTTAGATGAGATTTTATCCCATGAGGTACAGTCAGGAACTGATAATCTTAGCAATAAAGGCTATGATATTGAATTTTCTCATGTAGGATTTTCTTATAATGATAAGGAAGAAGTATTAAAAGACGTTAGCTTTACGGCAAAACAGGGAGAGGTTACGGCATTAATAGGGCCTTCCGGAGGAGGAAAAACTACAATTTCAAGACTTGCATCAAGATTTTGGGATGCTTCAAAGGGAAAGATTACCGTAGGAGGAATGGATATTTCTAAAATTGATCCGGAAACCTTAATGTCTCTTTATTCCATTGTATTTCAGGATGTTACATTGTTTAACAATACCATTATGGAAAATATAAGAATAGGCAAGAAAGACTCTACAGATGAAGAAGTTATGGCAGCTGCCAAATTAGCCCATTGTGATGAGTTTATTGCTAAACTGCCGGAGGGATACAATACTAATATAGGGGAAAACGGCTCGGAACTTTCAGGAGGAGAAAGGCAGCGTATTTCCATTGCCAGAGCATTTTTAAAGGATGCACCTATTATTTTACTTGATGAGGCTACAGCGTCATTAGATGTAGACAATGAAACTATGATACAGGAAGCCTTATCTGACTTAATAGCTAACAAAACCGTAATGATTATTGCCCACAGAATGCGAACCGTGGCAGAAGCACATAAGATTGTGGTTTTAAAGGATGGTGTAGTGGCAGAACAGGGTACGCCTGAGGAATTAGAGGCTAAAGGTGGAATTTACAGCCATATGATGAAAATGCAGCTTGAAAGTGATGAATGGAAAATTTAAGGGGAAATATATAATGTTAATGGAAAGCGAAAATTGCATGGCAATGAAGTAATCCGGAAACATATGGGAGTGGTTTTTAGAAGAAATTATTCATTTAATTTCTAAAGACTGCTCCCTTATTTTATTGGAGCTGTAAAAAAGTTCCATTTTTATTGCAACAAAATCTATATTTCCGTACACTGTATATATGAAAAGATTAATTAATCATAATAAAAGGGAAAAGGTACCAATATGAAATATGATAAACAGGACGTAGTCCTTGCAATGGGAAATGACAAAAAAGCTTTTGAAAGGTTATATTGCTCCATCAACAACGATTTGTATAAGATGGGCATTTACATAATGGGAGATGTTTTGTTAGCACAGGAGGTGGTAAGTGACACTGTGCTAGATGCCCTGACAGGTATAACAAAATTAAAAAATCCTGATAGCTTTGAGCCGTGGATATTAAAAATATTAACAACTAAATGTAACAGGAAGATAAAGGACAAGTATAATAAGTTTTCAGTTTTTAATCCAAAGTCAAAAACCATGGAAGATGTGGAGTTAAGGGAAAGCACAAAACATGAAGATAGGGAAGAAGCAACAGATATACAGATAGCGCTATCAAAATTAAATAAAACAGACAGAATCATTGTTTCACTATGTGTGGTGGAGGGATACAAAAGCCACGAAGTGGGAAAGATTTTGTCCATGAACCCGTCAACAGTAAGAACAAGGCTGAACAGAGGTCTTGAAAAAATGAGAGAATATTTGGAGGTGCAGTAATGAGCAAAAATTTTGAAGATTTTGACGAAAAAAATATTGAGATAGCCAAAATGTTAATAAATGACAGCGAAAAGATAACAATTGATGAAAAAACTAATGAAAAGATAATAAAAAGTATTAGAAACGGAAGAAAAAAGAAATTTACCGGAATTTATAAAATGGCAACAGCAGTGGCGGCATGTATTGTCCTTGTGGCAGGAATGACAATATGGAATCATGTTAATACCAAAGAAGGATATAAAAGCAGCAGTGAAAAAATGTATGCCGATAATTACGCTACCCCATCTAAGATTAATAAAAATGTTCAGGGAGGAAAATTCGCGGATTCCTATGATGAGATTAAGTCAAGGCTTAAGGAAGAAGTACCTGGATATAAAGACAATGAACGGGGCGTTAAAAAGTCTGCAGATGCTGCAACAGATGGTGTAAGCAGAAGCACAGGTACAGGAAAAAACAATTATTCAAAAACTAATGAGCAGACTGAAGGTGTCCATGAGGGGGATAGTGTAAAAACTGACGGAAAGTACATTTATACCCTAACGGAAAAATGTAAAAAAAATGGAGAGTTTGCCTATAATAAGGTTGTGATTACTGAGGCAACTAACGGAAATATGAAAAATATATCCACAATAATGTTTGATGAGAAAACAGTGGGAAAACAGACCAGTGTAAGGGAAATATATGTGGAAAATAACCGTTTAGTAGCCATTGCTTCAACTATTAACAGGATAGCAACATGTGGAGTTACAGACGATGTAACAGCACGAAATAAAAAAAGTAAAACATATATTCTGATTTATGATATATCCGACATTAAAAATCCGAAGCTTATAAGTAAAAACAATCAGGATGGAAGTGTAGCTGAAACAAGGATTGTCAATGGATATCTGTATACAATATCTTCATGGGATGCCGATAAGGATGACTGCATACCTTATGTCAACGAAAAAAAGGTGGAATGTAAGGATATTTTTATACCGGATGTTTCAGAGGACAATTCCTATTCAATAATTACTTCAATTAACATTGATACAGCTAAGAAAATAGAAAATAGTGTATCTGTTTTAGGTAGCAGCAGTGATGTTTATGTTAGTGGAAATAATATTTATCTTATAAGCCAGGTGTTTGATGAAGAGGATGTTTCAGATGATGAAAACTATAAAGCAAAAATTGATAAATACGTAAAAAATAAGAAAATAGACTTAAATAAAAAGACAAAAATAAAATATCACTACGCATTAGATAAAATAAAGGCGGATACTAAGAAACGTCAGGTAAAAGCCATAAAAAGAAGTGATAAATCGGAAATAATAAAATATTCATATAAGGATGGGAAAATAACCTTTATAGCAGGAACCGGTATTAATGGAAGAATCGATGACAGGTTTTCTTTAGATGAAAAGGATGGATACTTAAGATTAGTTGCCCATGTTAGTGAAGGAGTCACTTTGGAGGATTCATATGTATATTACAAAGATGGAAAGCATGTGGATGATGAGTGTATAAATGACAAGGTTATAACATCAACTGAAAATAATTCAGTTTATACCTTTGACAGTGCCATGAAGAAAAAGGGTGAAATTTTAGGTCTGGCAAAGAATGAGGATATATATGCTGCAAGATATTTAGGCAATTATGGTTATTTTGTAACCTATGAACAGACAGATCCTCTGTTTACAGTTGATTTTACCGATATGGCAAATCCAAAGATAACAGGAGCTCTTAAAATTCCGGGATATTCTGATTATCTCCAGATGTTTGACGAAAATAACATGCTGGGAATTGGAGTTAACGATGAAAATGAATCATCTAAGCTTAAAATTGACATGTATGGAATTTCTGGAAAGAAGGCAGAGAGAAAGGCTTCTTACACGGTGGAAAAAGAGTCTTATAGCGATGCACTTTACGATTCTAAAGCATTGTTAGCAGATAGTGAAAAAAATATTATAGGGATTCCTGTTTATGAGGAAAACTACAGTGATGAGTATTATTCAGAAGACGTGTATTACTATTTGTTTAAGTATGAAAATAACAGGTTCAAACAACTTTTAAGATTAAAGTTAGGAGAGCAGGAGTATAGCGATGTCAGGGGATTTTATATAGATAATTATTTGTATGTTACAGATTGCAGCAAAGCAATATGGGCTGTTAATATGGCAGACTATAGTGTAAAAGGAAAAATCAGTATAAAATAATTAAATCTGCTAATAATGGTAATAAAATATTGTGGGGGAGAAGAATGGAAAAAGTAAAATTACCATTATTAAATGATGAAGGATATTATGAAATAAGAATAGAAAGCATAGGTGGTTTAGGAGCTAACCTTTGCGGAAAAATGTTAGGAGAACTGGCACTAAAGTTTTTGGGACTTAATAGTGCCGGTTTTTCAAGTTATGGCTCAGAAAAAACAGGTACTCCTGTAAAGGCATATGTAAGATATTGCAGAAAGGATATGGAAATCAGGCTAAATTCACCGGTTAAAAGACCTCATATGCTCTGCATATTCCATGAGGCATTAATGCAAAATCCTGAGATTTTTAACGGATGTAGTAATGATACGGTTATTGTAATTAATTCTGACATAGCACCTGAAAATATAATTAATTCCTACCTTAAGGCAAATGAAATATCCGGGGCAAGGCTGGTATGTGTTCCGGCACTTTCCATAGCCATGGAAACCAAATCGAGAATTAACGTTGTAATGTTAGGTGCCATGGCAAAAGCAAGCGGTTTTATTCCCATGGAGTGCGTTAATAAAATATGCAGTGAAATATTAGGGGCAAAGTACCCTGATGTGCTGGAAAATAATTTGCAGGGAATATATAGAGGATATAATGAAGCCATCCAATGTAATATTCCTAATTATAAGATTACCTCAAATTCAAAAGAAAATGGCAATTCTAAGGGATATGAAAACATGCTTACAGGGGGAGTAAATTTAAGTACGGGAAGCACCATAACTAATGATTTGTCCCCATCCAGGCAAGGGTATATTCCGGTGTTTATAAAGGAGAGATGCATTAATTGCGGAATGTGCGATGTAACCTGCCCTGATATGGTTTTTCAGTTTGAAAAAGGAACTTATAAGGGGAAGGAAATGATGGTGAATAAAGGACTTGATTATTTTCATTGTAAAGGCTGTTTAAGGTGCGTGGAAATATGTCCTACCCAGGCTTTAATAAAGGAAAGAGAGAAAGATTATAGTGTGAAGCCGTGGTTTATTCCCAATATAGAACTTAAGGAAACACCGGATTGTTATGAAAAGACAGGTGCCGACGGATATATTACATCGGAGGCTTTTTTAGATGAAAAAAGAATAGAAGGGGGAGAAGTTTAAGATATGAAAGAACAGGTGGAAAAATATTTATCAGGAAATGAAGCTGCAGCGTTGGCAGTGAAACAAATAGGGTATGACATAATGGGTTATTACCCAATTACTCCTTCTACTCAAATTGCAGAAAATCTGGATTTAATGGGGGCTAAGGGAGAAGTTGACATAACTATGATTCCGGCAGAAGGAGAGCATAGTGCAGCAGGAATATGTTACGGAGCATCGGCAGCAGGGGCAAGGGCTTTTAATGCCACAAGTGCCAATGGACTTTTGTATGCCCTAGAGCAGTTTCCGGTGCAATCAGGTACAAGGTATCCCATGGTAATGAATGTGGCGTGTCGTACGGTTTCGGGGCCTTTATCCATTAAGGGAGACCATAGCGACATTATGTTTATGCTAAATACCGGGTGGATTATTCTATTTGCCCATAGTGTGCAGCAGGTTTACGATTTTAACATTATTGCCACTAAATTAGGGGAAAGTGTCAGCCTGCCGGTGGTAGTGGCATATGACGGCTTTTTTACCAGCCATCAGAAAAAACGAAGCTATAGCTTCAAATCAGATGAAGACGTAAAGAATTTTGTGGGAAAAAAGAAGGAAAAACATGATTTATTAGACCTTGAAAATCCCATAACCATTGGTTCATACATGAATGAGCCTGATTTAATAAATAACAGATTTCAGCTGTATGAGGCAGTGACCTTAGCAGGAAAGAGACTTGATGAAATATTTAAAAGCTATGAAAATTTTTCACAACGACATTATGAAATGGTGGAGGAGTATAAGGTAAAGGATGCTGAAATTGTTATGATACTGTTAGGCTCTGCCTTTGACACAGTTACAGTGGCAGTTGATAAATTAAGAAAAGAGGGAATAAAAGCAGGTGTCATTACCCTTAATGTAATCCGCCCCTTTCCCATTGATGAGGTTGTTAAAAGGGTTAAAGATAAATGTAAAATACTTGTGGCAGACAGACAGGACAGCTATGGGGCTAATGGGGGAAATCTATCCTTAGAAGTTAGGGCGGCATTTCAAAGAAAAAAGAAAAATGTGGAAATTAAATCAGTGGTATATGGCTTAGGTGGTATTGACTTTGACGTATCTGATGGAAGATGGCTTTTGGAGCAATATGATAATCTCCCTGATTTTAGTTATTATGGCGTAACAAAAGGCGGCAAAGAAAAAGTACAGGATAATCTTCTTAAAAAGATAGATAAAGAAAGAACAATGTTAGGCATTACGGAAGTAAAAAATACCGGAGAGGGTTTAATGGTAAAGGGGGGACAGATTAATGCCACAACGGCAATGCCTGATAGAATTGCACCGGGACATGGAGCCTGTCCGGGGTGCGGAATATTAGTAAATTTAAATCTTCTTCTTAGGGCAATTGAAGACCCGGTGGTGCTTTTGTTTCAGACAGGCTGTGGAATGATTATAACCACTGCATATCCTAAAACATCTTTCAGGGTTCCCTATATTCATAATCTTTTTCAAAACGGGGCTGCCACCATGAGCGGAATAGTAGAAGCCTGTAAAAGAAGACAGGAGAAAGGGGAAATACCTAAAGGAGACATTGTTTTTATAATGGTAACCGGCGATGGAGGAATGGATATAGGTATGGGGTCAGCCATTGGAACAGCCTTAAGAGGTCATAACATGATTATATTTGAGTATGATAACGGAGGATATATGAATACCGGCTACCAGCTGTCTTATTCTACTCCTAAAGGGGCAAAAAGTGCCACATCCCATGTGGGTTCCCTTCAATACGGAAAGACATTTTTTAATAAGGATATGCCGGAAATAATGGCAGCGGCTAATATTCCTTACGTGGCAACGGTGGCAGAGTGCAATCCTAAGGATTTTATTACTAAGGCTGCAAAGGCGGCGTATTATGCCAAAAATCAGGGAATGGCATATATAAAGGCACTATCAGCCTGTCCTCTCAATTGGAATGACAACCCTGCCACGGAAAGGGCGGTTATAGAAGCAGCAGTGAATTGTGGATATTTTCCATTATATGAAGTGGAGAAGGGAATTACAAAACTTAATTATAATCATGAAAACAGCAACAAAAAAATGCCTGTAAAACAGTGGTTTTCCATGATGGGAAGAACCAGACATTTAGTAAAAGAGGAATATAGTAGTGTAGTTGAGGAAATTCAAAAAGAAATTGATGAAAGGTTTAGAAAACTAAAGGAAAAATCAGTTTCCATAAATATAAAAATGTGATACACTAAAGTCTGATAAAAAACCAAAAGAGGAATATTATGGATATTTATTACTTTAATATTACACCTTTAAGAAATAAATTTATCTTTGAAAGGAATTTAAGTAAGGTAAGTAAGAAACGTCAGGAGAAAATTGCCAGACTTAAAAGAAACGATGACAAATTAAGGTGTTTAGGAGCAGGGCTTCTAATTGAATTTATAAAAGAAAAGTATAATATAAATGACGAAATAGTAATTGATAAATTTGGAAAACCTCATTTTTTGAGAACTAAGGATTCTTTTAATATTTCACATTCAGGAAATTATGTGGTTATAGCAGTTTCAAGGTTTAATATTGGAATTGATATTCAGAGAATGGAAAAAAACAATCAGCTAGTGGCTGAGCGAAATTTTCACCAAAATGAATGTACCTATATAAATGAGGGAGAAGATGAAAATGTTAAAACCCAGAGGTTTTATGAGGTTTGGACAGTTAAGGAAGCCTATTTGAAAAATGTAGGTATAGGTCTTAGAAAACCTCTTAATTCTTTTGAAGTAAATTTTGCCGAAGGAAAGGCAAAGATTATGGATAATCCGGGATATGAGATTTTACAGATGAAATTAGATGAAAGATATATTATGTCTGTTTGTGCAGATATAAGGGATAAGGAACTTAATATAGAAGAAGTTGCATTTTAAAAAAGTTTTCACTTTAATTTACATTAAGGTGAAAACTTTTTGTATAATGGGAAACTCCCATATAGATTTTATATTCTTTAATTCTCCCAGCGACCGGAGGCTCCACATGGAAGCACCAATCCGTTAGATGTTACATTAAGTCCGATTTCTTCGGCAGTAACGTGACCACCAAATTTTTTAACAATGGCTGTATTAATCATATAACTTAAAACTGCCGGCTGTAATCCGGTGGTATATGAATTTATAAGGAAGAAAAGAGGGTCATCGCTTAAAATGTTAGTACACAGTTCAATAAATGGGAAAATATTTTCCTCTATTTTCCATGTTTCTCCTTTAGGGCCTCTTCCGTAGGAAGGAGGGTCCATAATAATGGCATCGTATTTGTTCCCACGTCTTATTTCACGTTCCACAAACTTTACACAGTCATCTACTAACCATCTTACAGGACGGTCTGCTAAATTAGACGAAACAGCATTTTCCTTCGCCCAGGTTACCATACCCTTTGATGCATCTACGTGAGTAACCATGGCACCGGCTTCAAGGGCTGCCAAAGTGGCACCACCTGTGTAGGCAAAAAGATTTAAAACCTTAACCGGTCTGTTGGCGTTTTTTATTTTTTCAGAAAACCAGTCCCAGTTAGTTGCCTGCTCTGGGAAAAGCCCTGTATGCTTAAAACTAAAAGGCTTAAGGTTAAATGTAAGGTTCTTATAATTAATAGTCCACTGCTCAGGCAAATCAAAGAAATCCCATTGACCGCCACCTTTGTTGCTGCGGTGATAATGTCCGTTTAATTTTTTCCATCTATAATCTTTCTTAGGAGTATTCCAGATAACCTGAGGGTCAGGTCTTAACAAAATGTAATCTCCCCAACGCTCAAGCTTCTCTCCTGAAGAAGTATCAATAACTTCATAATCTTTCCAATTATCTGCTATCCACATAACGTATTTCCTCTTATTATAATAGTAGGTTTAAATCAACCGGATATATATTAACATAATAATGATATGGGTGTCAAAAGTAAATTTGTTGCCCATTGAGGCAATGGAATTGGAAGAATCAAAATGACTTTGTCATACAGGGATAATTCAATTTTCCTGCGAATGGATTTGACGATAAATTGACACTTACAATTGCTGAAAAGGATAATTGCTCAAAAAAGTGTGAATTTGAGTTTAGCGTTATTGGATATTGTTATGAAATGATTAATAATGGTGGAATAGCAGCATTAGGATTATCAACTGAAAAACAGCAGGATATGAAATATTTTCTAAATTCGTTATGCTACTATAATACTTACGCAAATAAATACTTCCAAAATCATCAATATATAAAAGATAATGAAACAAATAAATGATGTATAACAAACGAAGTTTTTTTACAGACCGTTAATACGAGGAATAGACAGTTTAAAAAAGTTAAAAAAGTTTTGGTCTGACTTCCGTTAGACTAAAATTAAATTTATACAGTCTAAGATAAGAAGTGCGCGAACCTCAATTCCGCTTCGCTGAAATTCGGTTGGGGATTACGCAAGGTATGCTACTGTTTTTTACAGTTGTAAAAAGGGAAAAGTCCTACAACCAGTGTAAATATGCTGTTTGTAGGACTTTATTTATATCAAAGTATGTGGCTGTTTTTGTTTCTTTCGGGTTAAATGTAAAATTTTTCTGATATTTTTTTGAGAAAAAAGTATACTTTCTAAAAAATAGGGTGCTAGAATTAAAATTTAAATGTGTTAAATTAAGATAGAATATTGAAATGTATACTCTAGAGAGGAATGCAACAAAAAAGAAAGGAAAATAAAAAATGATAAGTAGGAAAATAAAAACGTTCAGTCTGATTCTGGCAGTGCTGATGGTGGTCACTCTGATTGTACCCAAAGCAGATTTTACTGAAAGGCCATCTGTTTCAGAAACAGAAACAGAACTGAAAGAATTTGCTGTTAGTGACAAAGATTTAAAAGAAATTGTTGTCGCAGCAAAAAAAGATGGCAGTAAAGCAGCAGCCAGAGTAAATGAACTAAATGGAAATGATTTTGAGGTGGCAGTGAACAAAATACTCACGGAATATTATAAAGACGGAGATACAGACTGTTGTAAGGCATTTGAAGAAAATGTAAATGCAAAAGCTGCAGGTATTATAAAGGGATATAAAGAAGCTGCCAAAGAGAGAAAGAATGCAGACAAACTTTCTTATGAGGCAGGGACATCCATTTTAACTTTTGGTGCGGACATTTCAAAACAGAAAATTAAAGACATTGTTGCTGATCAGTACGGAGAATGTGAGTATATATATAAATGTACGGATGGAACATATATTGTTAAAGTAAAAAACTCTTTGGGTCTTACAGTGGACAAGGCAGTTGATGCTTATGGAGCCTATGATGAAACAATGCAGGTTGCAAGAAATGATAAGGTTGAGCAGATTTCGGAAGCATATGAATTGGTGAATGATACATATGCGGCAAACCAGTATTATTTAAGAACGATGAAGGTGGTAGATGCATGGCAGTATATCCGAGGCGTCAACCATTCAAAGGTCAAAGTGGCAGTAATAGATGGTGGCGCAGATTTAAATAGTGCAGACCTTCAGGCAAGTTCAAGTTTGTCGGCAGAAATTTTGAGTGATGGTAGTTATATTCCGTTAAGACAAAGTACATCTATGTACAATAATAATCATGGCACTGCTGTAGCAGGTGTTCTTGCGGGAACCGCAAATAATGGAACGCAGATTGCAGGAGTCGCAAGCTGTATTAATAATGATGTTGCTGAATTAATTAACGTTAAAATTGAGATGTATGTGGATAAGATTGCAGTGGGGCTTGATTATGCCAGACAGGTAGGAGCAAAGGTTGCCAATCTCAGCCTCGCCCATGAGGGGGCAAACGATGTAGAAGAGGCTGCAATTAATAACTTTGTTGCAGCAGGTGGAACAGTTGTAGCCGGTGCAGGAAACAATGGATCTGACGTTGCAACGTATCCATCGGATTATGCAAACACGATTTCCGTAATATCTGTTGATGAGAGTTATAATATTGCAGCAACCAGTAACCGGGGATGGAATAAGGATATCTGTGCACCGGGGGTAGCAATATATGCACCGAATATAACAGGCTCAGGTTCAGATACCATTGTTGCAGGAGGAACCTCCTTTGCGTCTCCTATGGTGTCGGCTATTGTAACGATGATGTACAGCGTGAACGCAGGGTTAAATAGTAATACCGTAAAAAATATTCTTATTAATACTGCCAAAGACTTAGGAGACTCCGGCAGAGATTATACATATGCCTATGGATTTGCAAATGCTTATGCAGCAGTAGTATCCGCAGCAGGTGGCACTGTAGAAGAAACAACAACCACGGTATCATCTGACACTCCTTCAGGATATACCACTGCAGGAGCAAATTGGACAAATTTGAATTATTGGTCTGTATACTTTGCATCAGATTGGGGTGGTAATCCGACAGGAAGCTATAAAGATGGTGGTTCCTACAACGACTTTGGAGTTTATGTTAACAAATATAGTGGAGCTGAGTGGGGAGTTCAGATGAAGACTCAGATACTTAGCACAACAATAGGAAAAACATACACATGTAAAGTATCTGCAACATTTAATTCGGATATGACAGATACAATTACATTTAAGGATGAGGGGACGCAGACAGCAAAAAAATATACACTTGTGAATGGAACTAATAATTTTGAGATTGATTTCACACCGACAGCAGATAATACGCAAATATTTATAGATTTAGGAAAAGTACCTGCGGGTGGAAATTTTGTAATCACAAGCTTTTCCCTTGAAGAAAAGGAAGAGACGACAACAAAAGTATTTGATGCTTTTGGTATTATAGAGGCTGAACAGTTTACTTCCAACCAGGGAGGGGTAGTGGATACAAATAGCAGTGCCAGCGGTGGACATAATATTGGAGGTGTTTCAAATGGAGTATATATGACGTATGAAAATGTTAACTTTAATGAAAATGCAAGTGCAATAGAATTTTGTTATTCCAGTCCAACAGGAACAGCTCTTGGAAATGCCGAGATATATGTGGATGATTTTGATAATAAAGTTGGAACAATTGTTCTTACCAATAATGCTTCGTCGTGGCAGGAATACGGAAATGTTACTGCAAATCTTGACAGCGAAATATCTGCGGGAAGCCATATAGTATATGTAAAATACGTTACTACAGGTGATTGCTATTATGTGGCAAATGTTGATTATTTTAAGTTTATAAAAGAATCGGATATTGTAACAGAGGAACCAACAACAGAAGAGCCAACAACAGAAAAAATGACGGCGCAGGAAGAAACAACAAAGACTATAAATACAATAAACGGTGGAATAGAAATAAACGGATATCAGATAAGTGCCACAACAAAGGGTATGCGCGTGGTTTATTCTGTGGATAGTGAAATTAATGGAAAAGAAGTTGTAAGTTCAGGACTGATATATTCTCTGGCAGATTATGTGGATGCATCGGAACTGTATGTAGGAAGTTCAAGTTATTATGTACGCAGTTATGAAAGTACATCTGCGGGCAAGTCAGATAGAGTGTTTTCGGATTCGGATATTGCTACAAGTTATGCAATGACAATGAAATTTGCTGCAGGTACAGCTCCAGAGTATAGTGATATATGGAGAATCCGTGCATATGCAAAACTATCCAATGGAACTTATGTATATACAGATTCATATACATATACGATTTATGATGTGGCTGATATATTATATCAGGGATGTAAGATGAATTCAAAAGAGCATCATGAATACTTATATAATGATATTTTATCAGTAGTGAACAAGGAGTATAAGACAAAAGATTACGACTGGAGCAGTACAGTTGTGAAAGGATAAGTGTTGATTTTTATATGGCATCTCTCTAAGATTTAGAGGGATGCTAATCTTTCATATTTTTTTATGGAAAAAAAATGGAATAGGGGTTGATTTTTGAAACGGTGTATGCTAAACTATCTCTTGCTGTGACATTGATAGCGTAGAAGCGAGAGGTTGCTGCACCAGATGCAGGTTTTCCGTGGAGCGAATGTCAAGTTAGAAAACTGGCGACAAGTCACTGTACAAAAATCAGTCCACCGAGGTAGTGGAAACACCGTGTTTATGGTCTTTTGATTTGGGACACACACGGAAAGGTTGTACGGTCACCGCTTGTCGTGCTAAATAGTACGAAAAGGAGGCGGCTTTTTTTATGGCACAAGTAATGAGAATTACACTTAAGGCTTACGATCACAAATTAGTAGATCAGTCAGCAAAGAAAATTGTTGAAACTGCAAAGAAAACAGGAACTGAAGTGAGTGGTCCTGTACCTCTTCCAACAAAGAAGGAAGTAGTTACAATTCTTAGAGCTGTACACAAGTACAAAGACTCTAGAGAGCAGTTCGAACAGAGAACTCACAAGAGACTTATCGATATCGTAGCTCCAAACCAGAAGGCAGTTGAAGCTTTATCAAGATTAGAAATGCCAGCAGGTGTGTACATCGATATTAAGATGAAGAACGACAAATAATTTTAGAGAGTTATCCTTGAAGGTTTATATAGTAACTAATAGTTACGGAAACTGTTCTAGGATGATCGCGGTAAGCGATCCGCTGTAGATTAACAGGAGGTAATTAAAATGAAGAAAGCTATTTTAGCTACAAAAGTTGGTATGACTCAGATATTCAACGAGAATGGTGAATTAGTACCTGTGACTGTTCTTCAGGCAGGACCATGTGTTGTTACTCAGGTAAAAACAGTGGAAAATGACGGATACAGTGCAGTACAGGTTGGATTCCAGGATATCAGAGAAAAGCTTGTTAACAAACCTGTTAAAGGTATGTTTGACAAGGCAGGAGTTTCTTACAAGAGATATGTAAGAGAATTCAAACTTGAAGGAGAATACGCAGTTAAAGATGAAATCAAGGCTGACGTATTTGAAGCAGGAGATAAGGTTGACGCTACTGCAATTGCAAAGGGAAAAGGCTTCCAGGGCGCAATCAAGAGACACGGACAGTCAAGAGGACCTATGGCTCATGGTTCTAAATACCACAGACATGCAGGTTCAAACGGTTCATGTTCAACTCCTAGTAAGGTGTTTAAGGGCAAGAAGATGCCTGGTCACATGGGTGGCAAGAAAGTTACAACACAGAACCTTGAAATCGTTCGTGTTGACGCAGAAAAGAATTTACTCTTAGTTAAAGGTGCTATACCGGGACCTAAGAAAGCTTTAGTAACAATTAAAGAATCAGTTAAAGCCGGTAAGTAGTATTTGAAAGGAGGAACACACAGATGGCAACAGTATCTGTTTTAAATATGGAAGGAAGCGAAGTTGGAACAATAGAACTTAGCGATGCAGTATTTGGTGTTGAAGTTAATGAAAACTTAGTACATCAGGCAGTATTGAACCAGCTCGCAAATAACCGTCAGGGTACACAGAAAGCTAAAACCCGTTCAGAGGTTAGCGGTGGCGGAAGAAAGCCATGGAGACAGAAAGGAACAGGTCATGCAAGACAGGGTTCAACAAGATCTCCACAGTGGACAGGTGGTGGAGTTGTATTTGCTCCAACGCCTAGAGATTATTCATTTAAGATGAATAAGAAAGAAAAGAGAATTGCTCTTAAGTCAGCATTGACATCAAGAGTTAACGAAGGAAAATTAATCGTAGTTGACGAGCTTAAGCTTGAAGCTCCAAAGACAAAAGAATTTGCAAAGGTTATGGCAAACTTAAAAGCTAACAAAGCTTTAGTAGTATTAAGCGAGAACGATGCAAATGTTGTAAAGTCAGCTAAGAACATCCCTACAGTAAAGACAGCTTTAACAAATACTATTAATGTATACGACATCCTTAAGTACGATACAGTAGTTGTTGAAAAAGCAGCTGTAGAAACAATTGAGGAGGTGTACGCATAATGGCAGACCTTAAGTATTATGACGTTATACTCGCTCCTGTAATTACAGAGAAGAGTATGAACGCTATGTCAGAAAAGAAATACACATTCTACGTTCACACAGACGCAACAAAGGTTCAGGTTAAGGAAGCAGTTGAAAAAATGTTCGAAGGAGCAAAGGTTGCTAAGGTTAACACAATGAACTTAGATGGTAAGAACCGTAGAAGAGGATATGTTACAGGAAAGACAGCAAAGAGAAAAAAAGCTATTGTTCAGTTAACGGAAGATAGCGCTGATATTGAAATCTTTGCAGGACTGTAAGATAAAAGTGAAAAGGAGACTTATCACTTGGGCAGATAAATAATCTGTCGTAATGTTAAACGCAATAGAAGCGTGATAATAAATCTAGTTTGATTTTGAAAGGAGAAATAAAATGGGAATTAAGACATTTAACCCATATACACCTTCAAGAAGAGCTATGACCATGCTTGATAACGTTGAGATTACAAAGGCTACTCCAGAGAAGTCTTTAACAAAATCTCTTAAGAAAACAGCTGGTCGTAACAATCAGGGTAAAATAACAGTTAGACACCACGGTGGTGGATCTAGAAGAAAATACAGAATCATCGATTTTAAGAGAAATAAAGTTGATGTTCCGGCAACAGTTAAGAGTATCGAGTACGATCCAAACAGAACAGCTAATATTGCATTAATTAGCTATGCTGATGGAGAAAAGGCTTATATCCTTGCTCCAAGCGGATTAAAGGTTGGCGACGTACTTATGAACGGTGAAAATGCTGATGTTAAAGTTGGTAACTGCTTACCATTATCAGCTATCCCGGTTGGTACAGAAATTCATAACATTGAGTTATATCCTGGAAAGGGCGGACAGTTAGTACGTGCTGCTGGAAACGTAGCTCAGTTAATGGCTAAAGAAGGAAAGTATGCTACACTTAGACTTCCTTCAGGAGAAATGAGAATGGTTCCTATCGTTTGCCGTGCAACAATCGGTACAGTTGGAAACATTGAACACGGTCTTGTAAACATTGGTAAAGCAGGACGTAAGCGTAATATGGGTATCAGACCTACAGTTCGTGGTTCTGTTATGAACCCTAATGACCATCCACACGGTGGTGGTGAAGGACGTGCACCAGTTGGTCGTCCGGGCCCATGTACACCTTGGGGCAAACCGGCTCTTGGTTTGAAGACTCGTAAAAAGAATAAGAAGTCTAACAAGATGATCGTTAGAAGACGTGACGGAAAGAACATGAAATAGGAGGTAGAAACTAATGGCTAGATCATTAAAAAAAGGCCCATTTGCGGATGAGAGCTTATTAAAGAAAATTGATGCTATGAACGAATCAGGCGACAAGTCAGTTGTTAAGACTTGGTCAAGACGTTCAACAATTTTCCCACAGATGGTTGGACACACAATCGCTGTCCATGATGGTAGAAAGCATGTTCCGGTATATGTTACAGAAGATATGGTTGGACATAAACTTGGTGAATTTGTTTCTACTAGAACTTACAGAGGACATGGAAAAGATGAAAAGAAGGGTAAGAAATAATACCCTTTAGAATTTGAAAGGAGGT
>ENA-OPBF01000701-OPBF01000701.1-human-gut-metagenome-genome-assembly--contig:-NODE-701-length-24903-cov-1.575258_pt1 | contig 24903 bp, 25 predicted proteins | sample MGYA00241067_ERZ501450 | MGnify/ENA primary metagenome ERZ501450 (study PRJEB25962, sample SAMEA2042516) | human gut metagenome | biome: human gut; feature: human-associated habitat; material: faeces... | reverse complement strand
GTTTTCAATCACAGCATGCGCCTTGTTGTAGCACTTGGCTAAAGCTGGCATAGTGCTGAAAGACAAAATAAAAGCATAGCACAAAACTCCTGTACAAGTAACAGTAATCAAACCAGCAAGAACTCCGAGAACTACTTTTAGAAACTTTTTGGAATTGTAGAAAATCTGTTTAGTAGTTTCCACAATTCCTTTCCAGTTGATTGAAATGTTTATTCGTTTTCTATGTGTTTCTTCTTTATTGTGCTCTTCGTTTTCTTTTGCCACATAGTGATTTAAATCCTCAGAAAGTAAATTACTATAGACTTCATTCAAATCTTTCTGCACTTTAATGTTCTGCATTCTTTTTGAAGCAGTGGGTACAGCCTTTTCTGTAACTCTGCGTTTACTTTGTACTTCTGTTGTACCTACGTTATTTCTAACATTAGAAGATTTCGTTGCAGATTTAATAGCTTTTGAACTCTCTCTTGAACTTTTCTTTGCTAAATTGTCATCAACCTTTCTATTGACTTTATCGTTTGCTTCTGTTAAAGATTTTGACTTTGCTAAAGCGGAACGAAGAGCATCCCTAGCTTCACTGTTGTTATGCTCCAGTATTTTGTTGAGATCCTCTTGGGCTAGTGATGTAGTTTTAAGATTTTGTGTTTTCCTATCCACGTAACCACCACCTTACTTTTCAGTAGAAGTACTATTTACTTCTGTACTATTCACCTCTGTGCTATCAGCTCCTGTTGAGCTTTCTTCTGTTGTTGATGCATCTGAGGTCTCTGATGTAACTGTAGAATCCGAAGCATTCGTATTAATAGTCTGTTCTGTTGTTGCTTCTGTGTAATTAAAGTTTGTATTTTTGATTACAAATTTAGTTACCTCTCTGGCTGTAAGAACCTCTTTAATTCTATCGTCAGAGTAATTTCTTTCCATAGCAGTAAGAGTGTCATAGTCATACTCCTTGGCTAAAGCTGTAGCCTTTTCCTTGAAATCAGCATCACTAATTTCTAATCCTTCTTCTTTAGCAATAGCTTCGCACATCATGTAATACTTAATGGTGGATTTAGAATACTTTTCTAAATCCTCCTTGTATGCTTTCTCATCACTGTACCCCATCTGCTTGATAATTTCTTTGTAAGAAATACCCATTGATTTAGCATAGTTTTTGTAGTATTTGATGTTGTAATCAATCTCTTCCTGCAGACGTTTTTCTGGATACTTAGTTACTTCTGTATTCTTAAGCAAAGCATCGGTAATAGCACTTTCCTGCGCAGATTTAAAGGAATCTTTAGCATCCTTGGCTAAAGCTTTCTTAACATACTCCTTGTAATCTTTAACAGTTTTGTAAGTAGTGTACTTAGCGATAAAAGAATCAGTGAGCTTATCAGGAACACTAACCTCTTTCTTAATGTAATTAATTGTTGTTTCAAAAACAGCTTTCTTTCCGGCTAAAGTTTTTTCCTGATAGTCTTTTGGAAATGTTACATTAACACTAACTTTATCCCCGGCCTTGTGTCCAATTAACTGATCTTCAAAAGTGTCAATTAAAGACTTTGAACCGATCTCAACATCGTAGCTATCAGTAGTACCATTTTCAAAAGCTTTTCCATCAATTCTACCAATGAAAGCAATGTTGACGGTATCACCTTTCTTGATTTCACTTGTTGTATCTTTTTCAAACAAATCGTTCTCGGCTAAATATTCTGGAACTGCATCCTCCACATCTTTGTCTGTAATAGTATTCTCTTTTTCACAGTTAACTTTCATTCCAATGTACTGTTTAATCTTAAGATTATCAGTTTCAATTGTTTTCTTTTGATTTTGTGAAATGTACTGCTTAGTGCCTGATGTGTTTCCAGGATTTAAACACCCTGTAGCCATCATAGCTGAAAAACAAATCATAGCTGCAACAATTACTGGTTTTCTAAACTTTACCATTCTTTTTCTCCTTTTAGTTCTTAGTTAAATTTTCTATTCTTTAAGCAAAGGGATACCTTTTACCGAATTAGTCCAGTATTGAAGTAATCCGTAGCTAAAGCTACCCACAGCTAAAGTCATCCATGACTAAAGCTACCTGTCAAAGCACCCCTTTGCTAAAGCACCTTTACTTAGAATGCTTAATCAGGTAATCTGCAACATAAAACTTTTTAATCATCAATCTAATTTCATTGCGTACCATTTTAGCATTTAGCTCTTCTACTGTGCTAAAGCCAAATTCTTGAGCAAGCTTCTCCTGCTCTTTTTGATTGTAATCTTCTGTGACTTCAAGATTATTTGCTTTTGCAATAGCGGCTACAGCTAATCTCTCTTTAAGTTGAGACTTGGCTAAAGTTTCTATGTGCTTTGCATACTCTTTGCCTGTTTTATATCCCATGTTAGTTCTGTACTCTTTTTCACTAACATTTGAATAAAAAGCATTTGAGTTGTCTTTTTCGATTAAAGCATTTTCTATTTCTTCAAGTTCTTCTTTCGGATACTTTTTTACTTTTGTATGCTGCAGTAAAACTTCAATAGCTTTTTCTCTGTTAGTTTTTTCTGCTTTAAGTTTTGCCTGCTGCTTTAAATCTTCTTTAATGTATTGTTTGTACTTTGCTAAAGAGGAATAGCCTGTATGTTGTTTAATAAAATCATCTGTAACAACATTAGGTATCTCTACACTTTTAACAATGTAATCAACCTGTACGCTAAACGTGACTTCCTTGCCAGCAACAAAGCTATCCTCGTAGTTGCCTGGCATTGTCATTTTTACACTAAAGATTTCTTCTGGTTTATGGCCAATTAATTGTTTCTCAAAGTTGTTATCAATACTACCATTTCCTAAAGTCAAAATTAAACCTTTTACATCACTGTTTCTAAAGGAACTACCATTGTATCTGCCAGCGTAGTTTAAGCAGATAGTATCGCCTTCTTTTATTGGACTTTGGGTGTCATGTTGCTTTAAGTTCTCATTTTGGAGGTACTGTACTAAAGAGAAATCAATCAAATCATCCGTGACCTTTTCAGGTTTTACTTTCGGAATTTCTAAATTGTCGTATTGTTTAATACTAATGTACTTTGTGTTGCAGGATTTATATTTCCATACTTTAACTATTTTATGAATGCCACAAATAGTGAGTACCACAAGCATTACCGCAAGTACTGTAATAACTATAGCTTTTTTCTTTTTAAAGTTCTGCATTTGTATCACCTCCTCCTGCAGAGTTGGTGTTTACAGTAGCATTGCTTTCTGTAGTATTGGCTACAGCATTGTTTTCTGTAGTGTTAGCGGCAGCATTGCTTTCTACACTGTTAGCTTGAGATTCTTGGCTAAAGCGCTTAGCCCTTTCACCTATCTTATTACTTAAGGTGGAATCTTTTTTCAAGAAAACAACATCAATTACACCGGCAATGAAAATTAACCATAGTAACGCAGTTGTCCATGAAGTTTTTTTACCACTGCTCTTCTCTTTGACAGGTTTTACATCTCTTTCATCAAAGCCGTTTTCCTCAGCTAAGGCTGTAACGGTTACCTTGGCTAAAGCTGGACTTCTAATTTTGTTGTTAGTAATTAGTAGTGTTCCCAGTATCGCTATTGCAATTAGGGCTGCACCAATTGTACATCTTTTCCGCATAGTTTAATTATCACCTCCAAATTCATAAAAAGAAAGGGGGCTTACTGCCCCCTGATTCTGTAAATTCAAGCTGTTAGTTGACTGTCACTGTAGTGTAGCGACCAAGAAATTCAACTTCTTCATACTGCAAATCATAATAAAATAACTCATCCGTGAAAAGATCATTTTCGCTTACGATACTCCTGTTAGTATCCCAAATCATTTGTTTCAGAGTTCGCTCATCATTACTGTCATCACCAACAAAAATAATCAACTCTTTATTACTTGATGGCAAGATGTAAAATGAAGAATTTAAAGCTGTACCTATTCCAGTTAACAATTTCTTATTTAAAAGAATAGATGTTGAATTGTTTATTTCTACAACTCTAATCATGTACGGTTCAATAAAATCATTACCACCTTTTTTAATGTAGTCTTTTAACTTTTTCTGCATCTCTGCTGTTTGCAAATCACTTGTACTAAACCTTACGAAACATTCATCACTGCGACTACTATTGCAATTTTCAATCTCTCCTTTAAAGTATAAATCCTCTTTTTCCTGTAACAAACCATTAATCCAAAGCAACTTACTAACAGATGAAAACTCATAGGAGTATTCTTCGATGTTTTTCTTTGCTAAATACCATAGATCTTCCAAAGTTGTATTTCCTAAATACTCCTTAAAATTATGTAAATTTTCTTCATTTAGAATTAGTCTTTCAAAAAAACATTCATTAGCTTGACGCACTAATACGAGTGATTGAAGTAAATCACCAAAAGGTTTGGTAATTCCCTTGATTGCATCTGGTTGCATAGTGGTATCGAACAGATTAATACTTAAAGCATCGAAAAAATGTGTTTGAAAGTATTCAAATGTTTCTGAAGCTTTCTTATGCTCTTGCACTATAGTTTTAATACATGTACGAACTTCATTAATGTCATTATGTTTTTCATACAAATCATAACAACTATTTAATAAAAATATTGGCGAAGTATCCTCTCCAGTTTTATCTAGTCTAAAGCCTTCTTGTGCCTTTCCATTAACTGTAACAGAAATAAGACTAGAGTCCATATCTGGAAACATCTCAACTAACATCTCCTGCATCTCATTTTTAAATTCCTCTTTGTTATACATACGTATACCTCCTTAATAAATTATTACTCATTAAAGCTGAGTACACAGTATGCAAACCTTTGCTAAGGTTACGAGAAATAATGATACCCTTGTATGTAATCTTGGCTAAAGACAGCGACGAACAATAACGTTAATCACATACAAAATTAACAACGGAGCTAAAGCAACTGCAATTACAACATCCAACTCAGGTATCTTCATACCGATCAATTCAATACACTTAGTATTGTAGAAGCCATATGTAGTATCCCTGACAATAATGTAAATGTAATTTGCCAGTATTACAATAATAGAAAAGTAACTCAAAAAATTACTTTTAAAAGCGTGGCTGAACAGTGATAGTATTAAAAGAAATACTAAAGAAATACCGCAGAGAATTACTCCGGAGTTTTTCATTAATAATAGAATTACATCTAACATCTTGGCATACAACTTTGCATTGCTAAATAGCTTTGCTATAGAAACTGTGCTAAAGCTATGTCCGATTCCGCACTTAATCACTGCGAAATAAAAACACATCAAACAAAGAATCACAGTAATGTACACATTAATTATAGTAAGAAAAAGGTGCTTAAATTTCATAGCAACACCTCCTACTGACTGGTTTGTGTATTATTTAATTTCTTCTTTCTACACCCGTACCTATTTTGTGCTGCTTTCTTTCTCTTTGTTCCATTTTTTCTAACTTTACGTGTATTACGATCTTCAAAGCATAGATAATCAGCGTATGGATTTGTTTTTGTGATAGAACCTTTGACCATTGTTGAATTGCGTAAATAAGTATCAAAAGGTAAATCACTTTCAAAAGCGAAGTTAAGCAGTAAATTATCTGAAGCTGCATAGGTCTCTGGGAAAATTTCCCTAGCGTCACTTAAATGTGATGATGGATACTGCAAACTAGGATTAAAATGTGTGAGCATTAATTTACTTACATGTGCATGCTTGGCTAAAGTGGCCGCCTCAAGGAATGTCATGTGGTAATTTTTAATCTTATTAATGTTGTCTCGTTCCTCGGTTTCACCAGACCCAATGTACATTCCTTCACAAACAAATAAGTCACTGTATGCTGCATACTCTACAATACTCTCTGTTGGTCTTGTATCTGTAACATAAGTTACTTTAATACCTTTACGTTCAGGTCCAAGAATTTGATCATTTTTTACTTTAACCCCATTAAAATCCCTCGTAGCGAATCCTTTTGATAACTCTCCCCAGGATCTTTTAGGAACTGTTTTTGCCTTCTCAACATTAAATTTACCGAAGTGTCTAAAGTAAAAACTGTAGCCATAGCAGCTGACACTGTGATTTAATTTGAAAGCATCAATTTCTAATGTATTGGCTAAAATAAAATCAGAATCACCTGTAAGTTCTATAAAATAAATTGGATACTTTAAAGTAGGTAATACCAAGTATAAAGAATTTACATACCGTTTAACTCCTTTAGGTCCAGCAATTATTATTCTATCAGTTCTGCCAGAATTGTGTATTTGCAAAAGTACCCCGGCTAAACCAAGAACATGGTCTGCATGTAAATGTGTTATTAAAATTGTGCTGATTGATTTTGCAGACCAACCAGATTTACTAATACCAAGTTGTGTTCCTTCTCCTGCATCAATTAAAGTAATATCTCCCTCAGCACGTAGCATTGCTGATGTTAATCTTCTATGTAATTGAGGAACTTTACCACTTGTTCCAATAAAATAAAAATCAAGCATTGTTTTTCCCTTCTGTTTTTAATAACGATCATTGCCCCTTAATTTACCAAGAATTAAAACTATTAATGTAATTACAACAAGCAATGATATCGGTGAGCCTCCAGTTAGTAAACCTACAACCCACTCTGCTAAAGACATTACTAAATTAGTAATCATCTCGACTAAAGCTGAAATGAAATCAGTAGCAGATAAAACCATGCAATGGTTTACTAACTGAATCACAGCTAACACCATCCTTTCTTCTTATAAAGAAGCGATGAATGCAATTTCATCATCGCTCCAAATCTGGTAATGACACATTTTTAAGTTTTCGTTTGTTGCTTTTAAAATACTGTAAAAAGCTTTTAAAATTTCTTCAAGACTGGAAAATTCTTGCACGTTTGAGGTTCCATTTTCTTTCACTTGGAAAGAGTTTCCAACATCACACATGCTAAAGTCATACCATAATAAAATTTTCTTAACTAAACTAAATTTTGTCATGCATTTTACACCTCTACCTCTGTGCAAGGTATTTAACGATTATCTGTGCTGCATCCCTTAAAGCATTGCAATCGCCCTTAACTCTCTTAAGTTCCTGACTTAAAGAATCACACTGTTTTGCCATTGCTTCGTTCTCAATTTTGAGATTATGATTCTCAATTCTTAATTCCTGGTTTGCATTAGCTAAACTGCTATTGCTATCTCTTAAGTTTGCGATGATTCGTTTGAGTTCCACTACATCAGCTCTTGTCATTTCGAGCTGATTTTTTACCTCAATTAACTCTTTTTCTTCAGCTGTGTTGTCGTCATCGTTCTTGTCCTGTTCATCTGAGCTAAAGAAATTATTAATACTACTTTGAAGTTCCTCCATGTTTGAAGGCGTCGCATCTCTAATGAGCTTGCCTAAAAGTTCTGCATCATCTTCACCAATTCCGAAACGCAGTGTGGCTGTAAGAAACTCTGCATTACTTAATTTCTTACGTTCACTTGTCTCTTCTTTCTTAGGTGTCTCCTCTGTCTGCTCCTCTTTCTTATGTGTTTCGTCTGTCCGCTTTGCCTGTTTCTCTGCCTGATCCTCTAAAGCTACAATAACACTTCTTAAAAAATCATCTACTGTCATTTTATTATCTCCTTTTATTATTCTCTTTAATCATAATTCAATCATACTTGTACAAATTTTGCACTGACCGTTGATAGTACACAAACTGTTGTTTTCACTAAAAACAACTTTGTTCGGTGCAGTAAAGTATACTAAATTCTTTGTTTTAGCAGTAATAGAATCATTTGTCTGTTCTGTTTCTTGTAAGAAAGTTAAAGGGAATGAAAATGTCAAGATTACAAAACCACTTCCTTTTAAAACAATAAAATTCTTATGAAGTTTGTCTAATGTGTAAGAAGTACAGTGCTGTAGGAAATTTCCCAGTCCTGCAATAGTCTCTACACCTCCTATCTTACCAACTTTTGTCACAGGAACAATTGCTTTAACTCCCTTAGCTAAACTGCTAAAACTACTTATACTTACATTGCCAACATATCCAAGAAAAAATCTAGGACTAACAAAGATTTCTGAATTATCGAGTTCCAACAAATAAATGTGCTGATTTGTACACAATGATTGAAAATTACCAATACCTTCTATCTTTGTTAATGTGGAACCCTCCAATACACTCAATCTTCCGCTACTTTTGCCAAAATACTTTTTTACGATTGCTGCTTTGCAATTGTTTAACTGCAGACTTACTTTACTGTAATGTGCTGGGCTAAAGCAGACTTCGTCACTGTTGTCTTGGCTAAAGCCTGTTAAACTACAATAGCTACCTTTTGCTTCAATCGTTTGTACCTCGACACTACACAAATTACGATAGCTTTTTATCACTTAATTCCTCCTATTTCAGTCCATCAAGGAATGTACTAATACAAACACACTTAGCACCTTCCATGTCTGTCAAACTTTTGTAGACTACAATGTCCTCTGAAACCGTTGCAACATTGTGATACATTTCACTAGAGTTGCTAAACAGAATTACAGATTCCTTTTTAATTTTATTGTCATTTGGTGTTATTGAAAGTGATTTAAACTTATTAGTACCAATGCACCCAATGTCTCTCATTTTAGAGAGCTGCTCAACCTTAGAGATACCAACAACTATGACATCATCCCCATTAAATTTGTAAATCTGTTTTAAATTAATTGTTACATCCATCATGTATCCTCCTATCGTTTTATTAAAATTTTATAACTCAATGTTAATCTATCTATGTTTTTAGACTAACGATCTCCTATTAATTATTGCAACCTTTTACAACGATTGACCTGCTATTAATTTTTATTTGTTAAAAATCTAGGTTAGTTGTGACACTAACCTAGACTACTATTCTTAAAATGAGAAGAGACATGACCATCAGTCTCTTCTCCTGCTCTGCTCCGTTTGGGATCTTGGCTAAAGCCTTTCAGGGTCTTGGCTAAAGCCTAACGCTCTTTACGTCTGAAAAGTACTGTAATGACAGCTGTTCCTGCACACACTACCATGATAGCTAACAGTAAACCTATTGGACTATTGTCACCTGTTTTAGTTCCATTGCTAGTCTTTCCTTTACCGTTTGCTCCATTCTTGGAGGAGTCAGTACCCTTACCGTTCTTTCCATTCTTACCATTCTTGTTCTTTTTCTTTTCATTACCTGATGGTTTGACAGTTTTATCAATGCTAATAGCATCTTTATCAGACATTAAATCAGTTGTTGTCATTGCAACTTCTTGTCCATTTACAACGTAATTGCCTGAGATACTAACAGAATTGTTAAGATTTACTGCATTGGTTGCATCCTTCTTTAACTTAACATCGAACTCCAATTCAAGACTGTCTTTTGATGCTAATTTGTCAATTACCGCTGTAACACCATCTACAGTAACTTTGGCTGTTTTGCCATTTTTAGTCTTAACAGAACTTCCTTGGCTAAACTTGCCCCACTTACTGATTTCTTTAAGCTGTTCACTTGGTTCCTCAGTTACTAAGAGATTTGTGGCTGCGTTGCTTCCTAAATTAGTTACTGTGATTTTGTATTTTACAGTAGAATCTGGACCGTACTTTGCTGTTACTTTAGTACCGTCGTAACGACCGTCTTTAAGTGTAACTCCTTTAGTCTTGTCTGCTAATTTTGCAATGCGTAAGGATGCAGAGCTTTCAACGGAGATCTTGTCTGAATCTTCCATTGTTTTATCACTCTTAAGTGCTTCAAGAGTTGTGTTTGCAGAGAGCTTAGAAGCTGTTACTTTTACTGTATTTTCTAGACCCTTTGCTGCTGTTGCTTTTGAATTTAATTTAACCTTGAAGTGCAACTGAACTGAGTCGTTTGCTGGTAACTGGGCTAAAGTGAGAACCTGTCCGGACTCTCCATTGTCAGTACCACTTGAGACTAATTGAACATTAAAAGGTTCATCTGTGCTTGCTGTAGTGACTCCCTGGGCTAAAGTGGAATCAGTTCCTGTAGTTGTACCAGTACTGCCATTACTACCAGTTGTTCCATTACCGCCATTACCGCCAGTTGTGCCATTACTGCTTCCAGTGTTGTCAAGGCTTGTGGTTGTGCCATTACCGTTGAAGGCTTTATTTAACAAGTCTGAATCTGTTGTGAGTGTTGTACTACCACTAGACTGTGTGCTTGCTTCTGCTGCGTTTACTATTAACGCTCCTCCAACTGTTGTTGACTCAGTAGTCTTTTCTGATTCGGTAGCCTCTGTAGACTTCGTGTTTTCAGTTGACTCAGTAGTCTTTTCTGATTCGGTCGTCTCTGTGGACTCCGTGTTCTCAGTAGCCTGCGTAGACTTCTCTGTTGAAGTCTGTTCAGTAGTAGTTGTTGATGTAGTAGCCTGAGTAGACTGCGTTGCGGTTGTACTTCCTGTAGAGTTTTCTTCCTGAGCTAAAATGGAATCATTCTCATACTTAGCTTTGTAGTTCTCATTGTAAGAAACCTCTGCATTACCAATTGTTACTACCTTACCATTTTTAGTAGTGATTTCCCCTGTTTCTGGAATTACAAAACCAGCGTCCTCTTCTGCCATCTCTTTGAGCTTATCGGAAAGAACATCTTCAAGTCTAACATTGTAAAGATCAGACTTACCTGTGTTTGTTACTGTAACAGTGTAGTCAATCTCATCGCCTGTCTGGTATGTACCTTCTGTGGCTGTGCCTTCGTAACGACCAGTCTTTTCGTTAAGTTTTTTACCTTTAGTTTTATTGGCTAAAATTCCAACAGAGACTGAACCGTCTCCAACAACATTGATCTCTGTTTCTGCAAAACTAGAGTCTGTGCTTGCAAGTGCATTTCCACCAATGCTGTAGTAAGGTAACATTACAACTTTGTTTGCTAGTCTAAACTGATTTCCACAATCTTTCTTTAATGTTACGGAGAAAGGAATTGAAACGCTATCTCCAACACCGAGGGTGTCGATCTGGGCTAAAGAGGTTCCTTTCTTTTCAAACTTAACTGCCTTACCATTTGTACTTGTGAGTGTTTTGGCTTGGCTAAAGGTATTGCTTCCACTTACTTTAGCATAGCGATTATCAAGCGTTCCTTTGAGAAGAACATTCTTAAGATCACACGTACCTGTGTTCTTGATTGTGAGTGTGTATTTAACGGTATCGCCTGGTTTGTATGCGATTCCAACTACATCTGCTGTAGCGTCGTTACTTGTATTACCAACCTTGTCCGCTGTGAGCGAGATTGTTCCTGACGGATTGCCTGGGACATTAATCTTATCACTATCAGAGTCTGCTGTCAGTGCTACCAAGTTCTGCGAAGGATACTTTGCTAAATTGTCATACTGTGCTTCTAGCTTAACGTTACACTCTGCTCCAAAGAACATTGAGGCGTTTCTTTTAACAGTTCCTTTGATTGTTAAAGTAATGCTATCTCCTGCATTTAACTTATCAAGTGAGACGATGTTGTTAGCAACGCTAGTTACCTTGACTTCATTACCTGCCGTAGTTGTGGCAGTACCAACATTGGAGAAAGTAACATCGTTGTTCAATGCTTTCTGTAAGTCCACTGATGGTGTGCCTGTTAGTTTGAGATTGTACAATGTTGTACCACCTAAGTTGGAAACGGTTACCTTGTACTCAACACTATCACCAGCTACGTAGTTACCAGCAATTTTAGTACCTTCGTACTTACCGTTGTTAAAGGTCACACCAGTTGTTTTGTTAGCTAAAAGACCAACAGCCATCTTAGGTGTACCAACAACATTAATTACATCTTCTGCAGTGTGCTTGGCTAAATCGGATTCAACAACTTCGTACTGCGTTGTACCATTTTCAATGTTAGCCCATTTAGCTGTAAGTGATACTTTATTCACTAACTGTTTGGCTTCTTTAGCATCTGATTTAATCTTTGCTAAAAATGTAAGCTTTGCAGTCGCACCAGAATTTAGCTGACTTAGTACAGCTGTGTTCTGTCCACTTGTAGTAACATTGGCTGTACTTTCTTGTCCTGTTGAATCTGTAATGGTTGCTGTTTTGTCAAAGTAGTACCCATCTGTTCCTGTAAGCAAAACAGCTTTAAGAGCATCGCTAACAGCGTCGGACAATGTGACATCATGTAAAGCTACGTTGCCTTCGTTCTTAACCGTTATGGTGAACTTGGCTAAATCTCCTGCTTTGTAGATTCCTGCAGTTTTACCAATACCAATTACGCCATCCTTATTGGTTGTTCCTGTATTAGTTTTATCAGCTGTCATACTTACAGACATTTGTGGATAATGTACAGCATACTTACCAATACTAATAATTTCTGTATCATTGTGCATTGCTTCATCAACTGGAAGTGCAACAATCTTAGAGGTGTTATTAGCAGTGTTTCCTGCATTTGAGTTGCCGCCTTTAGTAGTGTTGTCTTCGGCAGAAGTTGCCTGAGCTAAAGCACCTTTAGCAGTATCTGTTGCGTTGGAAGTGTTCTCAGTGGTGGCGTCACTCTTTTCCTCTGTGGTATCATTCTTTTTCTCTGTAGAGGTGTCGTCTTTACCTTCTGTTGTGCCATCATTAGCATTTCCACCGTCTCCACCATTAGCATTTCCACTATTGTCATTTGCAGTTTCAATCACACTTGCAGTGACATTTACACTATTTTTTAAATTTAAAGCTCTCTTAATATCTTTTCTTGCTGTCATTGTAAGTTTTAAATTAACGCTTTTGCCTGCCTGGATTTTATCAATCGTGAGGGACTTGTCTAAAGCTCCTGCACTGTATGAAGTGTTAGAATCACTAGAAGTGTCTGAAGTGCTTGGAGTATTGTCACTGCTGCTGCCACTATCACCATCAACGGAAACAAATATTTGTTCACCGGTATCAGTGGTTACATAGTACCCTTTTTGTAAGTCAAACTTAATTGTTCCGACATTAACTGAATTCTTTAATTCTTCACTAATTGTGTCGGTTACTTTAACATAGTGTAAATCTGTATCACCATAATTTTTAACAATAATGTTGTATGTGATAACATCTGGATACTTGTAAATACCAGGAGTTCTCTCACCTTCGTACTTCATTGTTTCGGAGTTGTAAGTTCCACCAGTTGTTTTGTCGGCTTTAACACTAACAGATAAATATGCACCTGAGCTAACACCCTGTTCACCAACTCGCATTAAGCTAACTCCTTTATCGGTAAGGATAGCAATGTCTGCTGGATCTACAGTAGTAACATCTGTGTAATCGTTTAAATTATCTGTGTCAAAGTCTAATGATTTCTTTGTAGTTGTTTTACTCGTTGTGCTGGTGTCTGCCTTACTTGTAGTGTTGGACTTGGCTAAAGTGGAATCATCTTCCTCTTTAGGTTCTCCTACAGCAAAGCTTGCAGCTAATTTAACTTCCCAGTTTGGCATTGTGAATTCAATACTCTGTTCAGTTTTTGTAATTTTTAATTTACTTGTTACATCTTTACCAGTGTTGTCAGTGATTTGAAACTCTTCAAAATGATACCCTTCATTTGGAAGTGCTTTTACCATTACAGATTGTCCCTCTATAACATCGTATGTTATGTAATCTTTTCCCACACTTCGATTACTAACAGAATTACCAGTTACAGAAATACTACCATGATTAGCTGTTTTAATCCCTAATTTAGCAGTAGTACTTGCGTAAACTTGAGATGCTTGGCTAAAGCTCAAAGCACTTATCACAGCTAATGCTGTAATGCACAAAAAACCAACAAATCTTTGTAAAGAAAATTTCATTCGCATACCTATCACTCTCCTTTTAATTTTTCAAATTTAACTAGTATAACTTTATTAGCACAAGGAAACCACCTCCAATTAAGCTTAATTTATTTTTATTTGTATACTATTTGAAATGTAAAAAGCCTCAGCGTAATGCTGAGGCTTGGAGAAAGTATTGTAAATGTGCGGGGATACAAATACCTTCAAGATAGTTGCTGTGGCAAGACAGCACTGCTAAGCCCAACCGGGGAATTGGGCTAAAGAGATGATAAGCTATGAAACTTATCATCTCTGAAAGCTAGTAAATACTAGCAGAATGACCGTAACGATGGTTACTCAGAGAAAAATACAGTGTACCCTAACCGGGCTAAAGTTCTGAATGACTTTTACATCTTACAAAACTATTGTAAAATCTTCTCCATTCTTTACGACTGTAAGATTTTGTTGTTCAACCACATCGTCTATCAAATCCTTTAACGAGTAGTTTAGTTCCCTTTGTTTTGTCAAGATTTTAGAAACATTGTACTTAGTACTTTTACCTCTCCATGCAAAAATTCTATCACTAGTGCTTAACGTTCCTAAATCTACAAAACCAGAATCATTCATTAATCTCCACTCTATTAAGCTTTCAATGCTTTCTCCACCAAGTTCTATTAATTTTTCTACTTTAAGAATGCACTCATTAACTTGTCTAAAGCTATTTCTACCAGAATACAAATGTGCATTGAAATTAAATTTACCACTGACCTTGGCTAAATCTAAATCAACCCACTCAGCACACCTAACACCACAATTGTCTTTAGAACTAAGAAGCTCTTCTCTCTCCTCTCCATGTCCTAGAATTGTGAGATGACCATCTTCTTTTGTAGTGATTAAGTCAATACTATTTACTACTGTGTCTTTCCACTGCAGTTTTACTCTAATCCACCTTGTGTCATCTGAAATTGTATTTGCTACTACCTCGTTCCAGTAAGAAAATTCTGGACTGTAGTTTTCCCAGTTAAACTTAGTTCGCTTTCCTCTAATTCCAAGATTAAGCTTTGCTAAATGTTCTTTTAGAATTTCATGCAATACTCTATTTTCCTCTTTTGTTAAGATTGAAACTAAGTCTGCTGTGCTAAATCTGTTGCATAGCTCTTTTCCAATTCTAAGTAACTCCTCATCACTAAGGCTCTTTTCTAACAGTTCTAAATTACTCCAAAACAATGATGGTAGCTTGTCTAAAACTTGTGCGATACCATCGCAGTCTCCATCGCTTAGCTTCTGTTTAATAATTTGTTTAACTGTTGTTAGACTGCCATTTCTTAAATCTTTAACAATCACACGATGTTCAATGCTTCTTGAGAATTTATTGTAATCTAAAAACTCTAATACTTTGATAGCTCTATTTGCAATTTTTCTTGACTCGGTTAAAGCAAGTCTAAAGCTTTCTGCATTACACTTTTCCAACGCTTTAACTAACCATTTCTTTTCGCTTGTGGTTAATTTGTATTTTCTTCTCACTAAGCAGTAATCAACACAAGTAAGCAAGACATCAGCACTAATTTTACTTTCCATTTCTATGTGTTGGTCAAAAGCATTGTAAAAGTTAACTCTTGATTTTCTCGAAGAGTCCTCTAACAAATCACTTAAAAAAAATTCCATTCTCTTTTCCTTTCTTGTAAAGGGAGGTCTGAGACCTCCCCTGTCTAAGGCTAAACTATTTGTAACTTTCAATTTAACTGAGGACAAATTCCGACTATCTCTCACCGTTACGCAAATCAGTTAAATACGTTTAGCCAAAAACGTTAGTAATACTCCAATTCTGCTTTCCAATTTAAAGATTAGTAAAACTAGAATTTTTTCTCTTAACTTGTAATTTTTTATAATTAATATTACTTATAGAATGGTTTTTTAATTCATTTGGAAAGAAGTAATTACAAATGCTAAAGAAGTGAAATTGTGTAGCTATAAAAACATTATTTTAGTTATTTTCAAAGATCTTTGCTAAAGTACAAGCTAAAGCTATTTGTGTTTCGTTCATTTCATCAAAGTGATGTGAAACTTGGCTAAACCAGAGACTTTTATTTTCACTTAATCGTGAAGTTGTGCGTAAGAAATCATTTAGCACTTCCAAACACATTTTGTCAGATAGAAATAAAGCCAATTCTGGATTATCAAGATAGTTTGATAGCTTTTTAATCTTCTCCTGATTTTCTTTTAGCTTTTTATAACCTTTAAAAAAGTTTTCAACATTCGTACATTTCTTCAATTCCCTGTACAAGTTTCGATTTAGCGTATTAAGTATTAAAATCTCTTTTTCTGTCTTTTTGCATAACTGTCTTAAAGTGTACGATTGAGTATTAACTTCTTTTTCAAAATTATTTAATTGCTTGGCTAAATCTTTAGATAATTCTAATTCATTTTTACTTTTAGTCTTAGCTAAAGCGGAGTCTGAAACTTTGTCTGAAACTCTGGAATTTATACATTGCAACAGATATTCTTGCCAGGCTTGTAATTCTTCTTCTGTGTAATTTAATGTAAAATTACGTTTCCCCATTGTACTTTCCTTTCACCATTGTACTTCATTTTCATCATTGCACTTTCTTTTCTGTTAAAGATTTACAATGTTTAATAAATATGTGTCCAAATACTTCTCTAGTAATTCATCATCATTAAATCCAGTCCCTTTGTAGAACCCTTCGGCTATACCTCCGCCTATTGCACCAATAGTATCTGTATCACAATCAAATGAGAGTACATTTCTTAAAAAGCCTTCATAGTTCTCACTTTCAATAAAACAACGGATTGCAACTGGCACACTGTCTTGGCACAGAGAATTCCATTTGTAATTATTTCGGTACTGGACTAAAGCTAGGTCAATGCCGTATTGGTATTGATCACTAGGATATTGTGAGACTGCGTATTGTAATATCTCATTTTTCGAAGCACCAGTTTTTGCCATGTAAATACACTTTGAGGTAACGACTGCACCTTTTATTCCTTCAGGATGACCGTGAGTGCATTCGGCTGATTTGATTGCGTATTTAATAACATCGCTTTCTTGGCTAAAGTGCTCTCCAATGAATGAACATCGCATTGCAGAACCATTGCCAAAGCTATTGGTGGGTTCTTTAAAACCTCTCTTTAGCCAATCTTTAAAAAGACCACCGTAGCTCTCATCTGGATATTTCTGTGCTAAAGTGGTATAAGCTTCTGAGAACGGAATATCTTTCAGAATAGCTAGTTTGCATGCTAAAGTTAAAACTGTATCGTCAGTGTAGAAATTTTGTTTAGTAAATAGTTCACAGTGTTTCCAATCTAAATCTTTTGGTCTGTAAAATTCATAGAATGAGCCTGCAATGTCACCAAGAATAGCACCTATTACTGCCATTTTTAATTACCTCCTTTACTAAAATAAAAACGCATCAGACTTTTGAATCTAATGCGTTTTTAGAATTATTTATTTATAAATTTCTTTTATAATGTATACTCTTTGTCTTCAAAAACAATAACATCGTCTGGTATTTTATCACTATTATCTCTTGTTGATTTCTCTAGCTCATCAATTATTAACAATGCACATTTTCTACACACTTCCAAGTTTTTAAAACAAAAATGCACTTCTTCCTTTGTAGCTACAAAAGTGTCTGTTGTTATCTCATCTAAAGCGAAATAATAACTTGTAAGTGAAGTAGCTTTAGATAGCAGTGAAATAGAAATTGGAATCTCCATTTCATTTGAAATGTAATGAAGTAGCGTGGCTAAATTGTTGCTTCGCAAAACTTCTGTACGCTTTTCTACACTATCTTCGTTTATATCAAAAGTATCGATGATGTATTTAAAATAGAATACGGCAGATAACGCTGTTTGTACAACTGTATAATTTGTCGCATAATTATGTGAAATAGCGTGTCTTACGAAGTTATAATTTTCTTTAGCCATTGCTAAATAAGTGCGATGTTTTGGTTTAGCATAATATGTAGAACTGTTATCTAATTTACTCACAGTAATAGTAATAACCTCCTTTCTTACTTAGCTAAAGTTTATTAGGACATTAGCAATGATAGCTTTTTTACTTAGCTAAAGTTTATTAGGATACACACAGTAAAAGTCCTTTTCTCATAATGTTTATTAGGATACCCACAGTAAAAGTCCTTTTCGCATAATGTTTTGATGTATAGTACTATTGACATTCCAAAAGTAGTCAACTGTGCTAAAGTGAATATCAATGCTATCTGCCAAGAGAGCTTTAAACTTCCATAGATCACTTTGTTGCATTTTTTCTTTTACTAAAACAAAAACATCAATATCACTATCTTCTCTAGCTTTATTAACAGCGTAGCTGCCATGAAGAATTACTCCAACTACTTTATCACCGTAGTTATCATTAAGTGCTATGATTGCCTTGGCTAAATCGTTTGCCTTTGATTTCGATATTGTCGTTATGATTCGATTATTTTTTACAATTGAAATGTCAGTGTTGTTATTCTCTTCAATAGCAGCTAAGAGTGAATTGTGTAAATGATTTCCTATTAAAAATTGAAACTCCTTTGAACGTTGCATAATAACCTCCAATAGAATAATTAGCGACTTGAATGAATTAATTAATGGCTTGAGTAAATTAATTCAACTCCAAGTATTTAGTTGGAACTTCTTTAGTTAACCATACATCATTGACGGATTGAAAGAAGTCATAGCCGTCTTTTTGCATCTGTTCCGCATTAACTTGGAAAATAACAGGTGTGCCATGACGCTTCCCAACATTAGTGGCTGTTTCGACATCTGTAGATAAATGTACATAAAGTCGTTCCATTGGAAGAAGTCCATGCTCTTGGATTGCTTTTACTGATTTAACACCTGTTCCATGGTAAAGAACTTTTGGTGGTTCTTTCTTTTCTAACTCAACGTCTACAGGAATTGAATGCCCCTGATTTGCTCTAATTAGAGTTTTATCTTGGCTAAAGCTGTAACGCTGTTTCTTATCAGTCTTTACAATTTTCTCAAGAGTCGCTTTGCTAAAGGCCTCGTTTTTATTAATACCTTCCACCAATTCATCTACGTTTGCCCACCCATGTTCGTCTAATGTAATTCCGATTACTTCTGGTTTGTGTCGTAAAATCATACTAATGAATTTACTAAGTCTTTCTAAACGTCTTTCTCCTGTCTCTGGTTTAAATTGTCTTTTTGTTTCTTGCATTTTATTTACCTCCGAGATTGTTACTTGGCTAAAGTATAAAAGAAAACCACAACAATTACTTACTGCTGTGGTATTAAGCATTACACTATTAAGTTTAAAATAAATTCATTTTTAGTAAATTTGTGTACTGAGTTAAAGCACTACTTCGCATAGTACTTGATTAAAGTGTAAAAGAAAACCACATTAAAATAAATTCATTGTTTTATACTCTTTACCTGCCTGTGCTAGTAATTGTATAGATTTTGGAAATATTTTTAAAACTTTATTAATATTTTTTTCTGTAATATAAAACTGAGTTATAGAATGTTTATCATATGCTGCTTGTCCGTTAGATTTTGTTTCCATTAGAAATGTATAAAATCTTTCCCAGCTAACGAATTTTATACAATCAACATAATTATATGTATCTTTCAATATTTTATCTAACTCAGGAAAATTAATAGTCTTTGCAGTCAATAGCAAGAACTCAAATGATTCTGATGCCCAATAGGTAATATGTTTTGTTGGGTGCTGATTACAAGTTGAAATTAAATCTTTAATAAAACATCCAAAAGCTGCTCCGTCAACAATACATAAGATATCAGTAATTTCTATATTATTGAATACTTTGCTAAAGAATTCTAATCCAGAATTGGAATCTTCTGTGGCTATTAAATTTACATTTCCATTCATATATGTGAGTGTTGGATAGCGTTGTTGTAATGTATAAACTTGCTTCTTTTCTTCTTCTGAGTATTCATTTTGTAATCTGTAAATTTCTGTTACACTATATGGTAACATTTTTAATGCTTTTCTGTTAATAAATACAAAATAATTACCAGATTCTTTTACAAATTTAGTAAAGTCAGAACGTTGTATAAATCTATTGTTTTCTTCAATAAAAATAATAGTATCAGTTAAATTCCCTAATTCCTGTTTCCATGTTGCCGTTAATGATTTTCTTAAATATACCATAAACTTAGCATTTGTTTCTACAGTGATTCCTGAACCTCTACCACTTAATAAATAATCATACATCATATTTAATAATGTTGTTTTTCCAGTTGCACTGTTTCCTTGTATAAAAGTAATATTTCTCTTGATATCGAATTCGAAAAGTAATTTTTTATTGTAAACTTTAAAATGATATTTTCCTTTCATTATAACCTCCATTGTGGTATTAGATTAATGCTGCTGGGTTAAAGCACTGCTTCGCAAAGAGTACTGGGCTAAAGTGAAATATGCTAAGGTGAAATACCAGTTAAATGAATTCAGCTTCTGGAACGATACCGTCTTCTACTAAGTATTCTGCTTTAATGACTTCATCAACGTAGTCCATTGTGTTTTTTACAATCTTATTTGAATTCATTATTTTAAAGTCTATACCTAAAGGTTGGCAAGTTCCAAAATCCATTATGTGTTCTAGAAAAACTGTTAAATCACTGTTCTGCTCTTTTTCACATATCTTCGCTATTTCAATAATCCATTTTGCACAGTTATCCCCACAATTTGAAATGTTGTAAATGAATGAGGTGTCTTTTAATAATAGTATTAAAACTTTTACTCCTCCTGAGATATCTTTTGGACCTATTGGACCAAGTACCGGACTTTCTATTAAATGTGGGCTAATTACCTCTGAATTATCTACGTCTTTAATCATTTGTTTTACTAAAGGATCTTCTAACCATTCATCTTCCCATACATTATCAAAATAACGTGGGGCATCCGTTAGTACTTCTACGTTTCCTCCACAATACCAAATATTTAACATATTATAATCTCCTCTCCATTTTTATATCTCATTTAAATCTTTTTAATCTTCTTCTATTCTAGTCTTCTTTTATTTTAATTTAGTAAAACCAAGGCAGGCTGCGACACCTTGCTTGGCTGTAAATAATGTGGGAGTATTGGACGACTTACACCAGAAGTTCTTGGTTAAAGCGAACTGCCATACTCTCTTTTTATTTCTTTAATGAATTCTTCTTTCGTGCCCATAATTCTGTATGGGCTGTATTCACCGTATGCTTCTGGTCTGCTGATGGTGATTATCTCTATCTTACTCTTTTCAGTTATTTCTGAAACCTGGTGCTTTAACTGGGCTAAAGCTTCCCCCAATACCGTTTTGAAAGCAATAGAACCAATCTCTTTATCATTCCTTACGATTAAATATACCACCGTTTAAGACCTCCTTAAAATCTGTTTCTGATTTTATTTTACCATTTTCATAATATCTTCGCAATAAAGCACCAATAATGTTAGGTATGCTTTTCTTATAGACATACTTGTGTAGCCATTGATTAAACTGTAAATCCCATGCTGTGTTAAATTGTATTTCAATAGGATAATGAAATTCGTCCATTTGATAATGAAGATGTACCCCTCGGTATCCATCATCAATAGTCTTTCCATGGGACATATCACTAATTCTAAATTGTTCTGGTAATTCCATGGCTAAAACGTCATCGTAATTAGTGTATACTGATCTAAAACCTAGGATATCATTAAAGACTCTATTGGCTTCTTTAGTGTAATAATAACGTTCGTAATTATGTAGCATTGAATTTAAATCTTTAATCCGGAATGGAATATCAATGGTTGTTAGTATAGCTTCGTTGTTATAATGATCTGTAACTGTTTGAAGTTCTTTGAAAAGTTCTTCTTTGCTAAAGCGTCCCAGATCTTCTACGAAACTAACACCTAAATTGGACTTAACGGAGAGCTTCTCTAACTTTTCTAGAGTAAGTCCGCACTGTGCTAAATTGGAAATGCAAGGATTGTTTTTGTCTAGCATGATTGAGTGTTCACCTCCTTTCGAGTAATAAAAACGGATGGATTAACTCCCTCCTACAAATGTAAAAATGGAGGGATTAACTCCCTCCTATAAAAATAAAAACGGAGAGTCTAACAACTCTCCTACGAAAATAAAAGGGTAGCCGAAGCTACCCGTAAAAATAGTTATTAAATTAAAAAAGCTATTGTACTGTGCTAAAACCAAGATTCGTAATGCTCGCTTCGCTCTCGTGATCTAAAGATACTTAGCAGTACTGCCAACTTGATTCTTGGTTAAAGTACTCTCCAAGGAGCTTCATCGTTAGAAGCCTTAAAATTGTAAACTGGTTTCATTATGTTAATAGGAATAACAGTTTCTTTAATAACATCTATAATGTCATCTAAGGATTTGTATGCCATTGGTGCTTCGTCTAAGGTATGTTCATTTACAGAAGTCGTGTATACACCTTTCATAGCTTCTTTGTATTCTTCAAGACTTATAGAACTTTTAGCTTTTGACCTTGACATAATTCTGCCAGCTCCGTGTGGAGCGGAATAATTCCATTCTGAATTACCTAGTCCTATAGCTAGGATAGAACCATCTCTCATGTTAATTGGAATCAACACCATCTCATTTCTGTATGCTGCGATTGCACTTTTTCGTAAAATCATTTCTTTTGTATCGATATAATTATGTATTGTATGGAAAGAATCTAACTGGGTTAAACCACTTTTCTTCAGAATTATTTCTGCTATCTTCTCTCGATTTCTTTTTGCAAACTGCTGGCAAATTTCAACATCATGAAGATAGTCATTAAGATACTTTCCTTGTAACCAACACAAATCTTCTGGAACAGTTAAACCACGATTTTCAAATTCCTTGGCTAAAGCTTCCAGTGCCTTTTGTATTAACTGTTGTTTTCCATCAGCTCTATAAGAAGAAATTAGTTCCTTTCTTTTCGCATAGTACTCTTCTTTACCATGACATAAATCGATTGCAATGTTTTGATAAATCTCTGCAACCTGTTTCCCAAGATTACGACTTCCTGTATGAATTATTAAATAGAATGCGCCATCAGATGCTTGGTCTATTTCGATAAAATGATTTCCACCTCCCAATGTTCCCAATGAACACAGTAGTCGTTCTTTATTTCGTAATGACTTATAACAACGTAAATCTGTGAAAGAAAACTCTTCCTGTGCCATTTCCCACACCTGCATGCCTGAAGGAATGTAATGACAGATTTCATCTATCTTCTCAAAATTTAATACTTTTTCTGCTAATTTTACTGTGTACATTCCGCATCCAATATCTACACCAACAATGTTTGGACATACTTTATCTGTGACAGTCATCGTTGTTCCGATTGTACACCCTTTACCAACATGTACATCTGGCATAATACGAATGTGACTATTTTCTGTCAATTCATAATCGCATATCCTACGAATTTGTTCGACTGCTTCTTGCTCAAATACTTTTGCATAACAAATTGCTGTATTTACTTTTCCTTTTATTTCAAACATAAATCTCCTTTCTACTTTTTATCGCACTTTGGCTAAATTACCGTAGACTTCCATGAATGAATAATGATTTCCTGTTGCACCAATAATGATGTGGTCAGCAAAGGTTAAACCTAACAGGTCCGCTGCTTTATTTAACTTTTGTGTTATTTCAATATCTGGTTTGGATGGTATGATACTTCCACTTGGGTGATTGTGTACAACAACAAATGTTGAAGCGTTTGCTAATAGCAGAGAAATCATTAAACCACGAGTATCTAATAGTGATGTATCTACTGTACCACGATTTAACCTAAAGAAATGTAAAGGTTTGGAATCTGTGGTTAAAGCAATTACAAAAATCTCTTCACTAATCTTTTTATTAATTTCGAATACATCTGTCATTAATTTTACCACATTGTCTGGTGTATTTAAAATTTCCACTTCATCGTAGTTAATCACTTTGATCTTTTTTAAATAAAGACTATTATCCTCACGTTGCATTACTTCTGAAACTTTAATTTCCATTTTGCATACCTCCTGTTAAATGTAAATGTTGTGCTTGGCTAAAAACCAAGATTCGTAATGCTCACTTTGCTCTAATGATCTAAAGATACTTGACAGTACTGCCATCTTGGTTCTTAGTTGCTTGAAGTACAGTACTGGGCTAAAGCTGATTTAATATCTGATATATCTCAGGTTCATTCTTTTTCAGCTTTTCCCATGCTATTGTACATTGTTTACAATGAAAGTTTTTCATTTTATTAAGTATCATTCTCTCTTCATCATAAATGGAAGCAACTGGAGGACACAATGCTGATTCTCCTAATTTAATATCACCATTAGGAGCAATAGCTGGTGTACAGTTTTTGCCTTTTAGATATAATGTCATAGAAATTCCATTTAAATGAAAACCATGTTTAGCAAGTAATCTAACATTAGTACACTTTGGTCCAATAGTGTTCCAATTCTTTTCTGAGTAATTTTCTAAAGCTCGACCTTGTGGATAAAGACACCTATCTTTATCATTAGATAATCCTACTAAAGGGTCTATGGTGGATGCAATTTTATTAAGCCAATAAAGTTCTTTTTCTGTTAATTTATCAGGATAAAATCTCGGATCATTAGTGACCTGTATGTAAATAGATTTCTTTCCGTATTTTTTAACAAGAGTTTCAACGTGACTAAAGACTTCTTTGTTACGTACAAGTTCACGTCCATTGGTAATAAAAAGTAATGCAGAGAACTTACCCGCTTTTAACCACTCTTCCTCAATAATATCTAACATTGCTAAAATGTTAGGATGTTCAAAAATCTCTCCACCAGAAAAACACCATGTTGGAATGCCATACTTTGTTAAAAAGTTAAGAACATCTTTTAAAGTACTGATTGACATATTTTCACCATCAGGTTTACAATCAGATAAACAATGATTACATCCCATTTTACAAGCATACGTTAAGTTAATTAACATAACAATTTCTCCTTTGACTCCTTTTATAATTTTTCTATAATTACTCTTTGATTACTCTTCATAACTCTTTGATTACGATTTTTCAATCTTCTTAAGTCTACAATTATTTACAAACATGTATCCCTTAGAGTGTGCACTACGTTGCACAATAAAACTACAAACATAATTTCCATCTTCTACGGCTTTATTGGTATTCCACAACAATGCATGTGGTCCATAGTAAATAGCATATAGATGTTTATAACTACCTTTAAAAAATCCTCTATGGTCTTTCGGTACATGTAATAGTTTTACTTTTGCATTCTTGTAAGTTTTACCAACTTCAAGCACGTTGTCTGTTTTACTTTTAATGCTTGTAATTTCTTGGCTATTGTTTGACTCCCTTCGG
>ENA-OPBF01000694-OPBF01000694.1-human-gut-metagenome-genome-assembly--contig:-NODE-694-length-24975-cov-14.603170_pt1 | contig 24975 bp, 19 predicted proteins | sample MGYA00241067_ERZ501450 | MGnify/ENA primary metagenome ERZ501450 (study PRJEB25962, sample SAMEA2042516) | human gut metagenome | biome: human gut; feature: human-associated habitat; material: faeces... | reverse complement strand
CTTTAATAAAATCTTTCCCAGTACACAAAAGTGCTTGTTGAGATAACTGCGGTAGTTGGCGTAAGTAGATTGCTTGACGGTGTCCTTCATGTAGGTATCCAGCCAGTATTCGTACCATTCGCCCAATGTCACCGACATCGGATCGCGCCAGCCCTGTGTGCGGACTTCGTGGGCTTGCTGCTGCAGGATTGCGATTGCCTCTTGCCGGGTGTTGCAGCAGGTGGATGTACGCCGGGGCTTGCCTGTCTTGTAGTCGATTCCGGCAGATAGCCGCACCTCCCACCGCCCGTCTGTACGCTGACGAATATTGCCCTCGTTATGCCCACGGCGCAGGGCTTTTTTAGATGTGTCTTTCACGTTGCATCGTCTCCTTTCGTGACACAAAGACTACCACAGGTACGACCACAAAGCTATTCATCAGATCCGACAATCTTCGGGTTCTCGTTTTGGGCTTTATTGACCTTTTGCTGCTCCAGCCAGCCCAGCAGCTCATCCCGCCGCACCAGCAGTCGGTTTCCAATGTGGAACGCCGGGAAACTCGCGTCATGGAATATGCGGTAGGTGGTCGAGCGTGAGATACCGAAGTAAGTTTGCACCTCCTTGGGACTTACAACATTGGGTAAATCTTGAAATTCCGTGTTCATGGGTTCCTCCTATGTAGATAAAATAAAAAGGTTTTCACTATATAGCCGCTGAGAACGGCGAAAATTACGAGGTTTTTTAAACTGTTTAGAAAAAGTTCAAATTTTTTGAAAGATTCCAAATCATATCATACAGACCGACAGTCGCAACTTTTGCAACTGTCCTCAAAATTTTTGAAAAAGCACCTCTACTATATAGCCACTGAGAAACGGTCAAATATGTCGCAAAGAAAAAATATTTTAAAGATTTCGCATCTGACCAAACGCCAAAATTACACTTCAAAAACAGCATATCACCCATTGTGCTAAAAACCCTTGCACTTTTACAAAATATCTAAATCCATTTTAACAAGCAATGGGGCAAAAACCCTGCCACATTACTCAAAATAAAACAGGCAAGCCGCAGATTAAAACGGCTTGCCTGTAGAATGACGATGCTGACGGTGATGACGATGTTTTTGATATACCCCTTTACCCTATCCCACGAACACCGTCACCATCGTCACCACCGTCACGCTTATAGTGAAATGACGCTTGTAGTTTACTACTGCTCGAAACAAAAATAGTGATATTACGAGAAACACAAAATCAGAATGACGCAGATGACGCTAATGACGCTGAATCTGGGATATGGTATAGGGATATCCTCAAAACAGCGTCACAAGCGTCATCTGCGTCACTATCGTCACACAAGAGCAGCGAGGGGGTCTGGGGTACACCCCAGAAATGCGTTTGTGGATATCCAAACGCTATGCTTGCAAAACGCACCTACCCCAAGAAGGGGGGACAATCAAACCGGACACCCATATAAATTCGTATATGCTCCAGAGTGAATCAGTTTAGATTCATCCAAAATTCTTGACACGAAAAAGTGAATCAGTTCTGATTCATTTTCCCAAGTGCTGCTATTATGGTTCGACATCTCTTGAATACGGTACGCATTATGATGACGGTAAAAGAATGATAAGCGAGCGGTACTTGCCATGAGTTTGCCGGGAAGAAACAAATATAAAAACTGCAAATCCTTCAGTGTACGCTTGATGGTAATGATTCTCTGCGTTTCGGTGCCACCTATTTTGGTATTGCAATCTTAAAATCCGTGGCTGCCATGGCAGTCGTAGGGGGTGAACGCGAGATTCCGCCGCGCGGTAACCTCCTCCGCAGTGGCAAGACGGGCACGCAGCAGATGGCAGGTGCAGGTACATTGTATCCCGAACAAACTGTCCATCTCAGGGCGTTTGTTGTAACTCTAGTGCGCCCGGCATGGGCAACAACTAGGTGGTGAAAGACCACTACGCCCTCGGCAGTAGAAAGTGTTAGCCGAAGGCAAGGATGTCCATCGTGAGGTGGAATCTGAAGGAAGTCGGAGGTCAGCGAAAAAATGCAGGCGGGCAAACGCCTGAACCGATGAACAGAAACACATAGTAGGCCGTGGAAGCAGTGGAAGAAGTCCAAAACGAAGGTAGGCAACTTGAGACAGATGGGCGTCCTGGCTGACAGGGTATACCAGTGGGGGAATTCCAGACTGGGTTATTGGCGTATCGCCGGTAGTCCTGTATTAAAGGGTTCCATTACAAACGCAAGACTCGCAGCAGCAGGATATTTTAGTATCCTCCGCTACTACGAGTCCTTGCACTTATGCGGTTGGACCGACATGTACAGACCGGTGCGCACGGTGGTGTGAGAGGTCGGCTTTCTAGTTAAAAGAGACTCTTACTCGATTTGTTTCGTCGAAGAATTGTAATTTCGACGACTTGATTTTAAGGCTTCCATTTTATCTCGCTGTGGACGGCAACCGGTGCATCCGTTGCTAAGGCAGTTCGATTCTCAATAAGCAATTCGCTCATTTGTGAAAGGCTTTTGTGAAGTGCAGCATCGTCTGGAAGAAACCCCTGCAATTTATGGTTACTCCCGCAATCAGGGGCTTCGGTAGAGAGGATACAAAAAAATTTTAATTGGCCGATATGTAGTTCTCTTCTTTAAAAATGATGAACCAAAAACTGAAATATAGCGGAGATTCTGCGGTACACAAATTTGCACAAAATATCTATAATGAAAAACGCTGCTGAGCAGATTGCATAGCGGCGCTTTTCTTTACGGGAAGTGTCTCCTATAGAAATTAAAATACCGAAAGAAGTCTGCGGTTTACCACGAAAATATCTTTTAACATATAAGTATACAGAAAGCAGGCATATCTGGACCACCGTCACGGACGACTACCTGAAGCAGGGTGAGGATGTCAAGATCGAGGACGGCGTCGCCTATGTCACCGTGCCCGCCTACAGCGTTGTGACCGCGACCACGCTGGACACCACGCCCGAGCGCTTCCCCACTGAGGACGGCAGCGGCGACTACATCCAGACCGAGAAGCGTACCGTGCTGGATACCGACTCCACCGGTAAAAACCAGAACACCACCGACGACTACCTCTACGCGGATAACTTTGAGTATACCAACGAGGAAGACGTTACGGTGTACAATGCCACCACCGGCAAGGAGACCACCGAGAACTATCTGGTTTCCCGCGGCAATGAGCCCCGCTATATGCTGGACACCCACGGCGCGTGGATCGTCGAGAACGGCCAGCTCAAGCAGGAGAATGCCTCCAGCGTGAACCAGTGGAACGGCGGCGACCCTGCGACTATCGTCGGCGACTGGCGCTGGATGGATTACAGCGCCTCCATCGACGTGACCCTGCCGGGTGCAGAGTCTGGCCGCTATGAGCGCCTGACCATCCGTGCCCAGACCGGTATGAACTGGAACAACAGCGGCTACACGCTGGAAATCAACGGCGCAGGCAACTGGAAGCTGTACCGCATCGGTACGCAGGTTGCCAGCGGCTCCGTCACCAAGAATGCCGAGGGCAAGTACAACCTCAAGCTCACCGGTCTGGGCGACACCGTGTATGCCTACATCGATGGCAGCAAGGTCACCAGCTACACCGACGCCAACCCGATGCTCTCGGGCCGTGTGAAGATCAGCTCCAACTGGACGCAGGTCTATGCGGACAACCTCGAGGTCAAGACCGTCAAGGGCGGCATCCCGTATGCCACTGCCATGATCGACGGCCAGGACGACGGCGTTGCCTACAACGGCACCTGGGCCATCAACAACCCGGGCGGCGGCAGTGCTGACAACTGGTATCGCACCATGTCCGTTTCCAGCACCGCAAACTCCAAATTCACCTTTACGGTGGACGGCAGCGGCTTTGCGATCATGGGCGGCAACGACGGCTCCGCTGTCATCGACGTCTATGTGGACGGCGAGCTGAAGGCCGAGAACGCGGCTACCAAGGCAGCCCCGACCCGCGGCGAAGCCTACATTATGTCTGACCTGACTGCCGGTAAGCACACCATCGACGTTGTGCTGAAGTCCGGTACGCTGAATGTCGACGCTCTGAACACCATCGGCACTCGCCTTGAGGCGGCTGACGGCGCTGTAATCGAGGTCCTGACTAAACTGCCGACGCTGGATTACTACGTGACCGGCAGCGGTGTGAGCGACCTGCCCGCCGAGGTTGAGGTCAAGCTGGCCGACGGCACCACCGAGAAGAAGTCCGTTGAATGGAATGTTGACACCAACGCACTGGATGCGAACGCCTACAAGTCCGCTTCCATCAGCGGCACCGTGAAGGACGCCGTCAATGCGTTGGGTGAACCCCTGACCGTCAGCGTTCAGATCACCGAGGTCATCCCCGGCGACACTGTTTACTTCATCGACACCGTGGCCGGTGATCCCACCACCGTAGCGGCTGGCACCACTGAGACCTACGAGCTGTACAAGAAGGCGCTGGGCGACAAGCTGCTGAACGACAAGTTCGACCAGATCAAGACCAGCGACAACACCTGGGGCCTCGTTGACACCGACGCAGGTACCAAGGGTTACTCCGGCACTGCCGACAAGACAGCTACCGGTATCTACGGTCACGACAACAAGGCAGGGGAGACCCTGACCTATGCACTGACCCTGCCCGCCGGTACCTACACCCTGACCAGTGCCCACCGCGAGTGGTGGAGCATGAACCGCCCGATGACCGCTGTCGTGACCGATGCCGAGGGCAACGCTCTGACCGACACCGCCACGCTGAACCTGTCCGGCAGCAGCGGCGACATCATCAACAGCCTGACCTTCACCATTGAGGAGGACCAGGTCGTCAGATACACCGTCACCGCCACCGGCACCCAGGCTCCTGTTATCAGCTGGCTGGCTGTCAACGGCAAGGCGGTAGGCTCCGAGTCCGGCTTCTTCAACAAGGTGTTGGAGGACAACGGCGGCCTGACGCTGGCTGCTAACACCGCGACCCTGACCGATGACACCTGGAATACCATCTTGAAGGTTTCCACCCAGTGGAACAACAAGAATGACTACCATGCGACCATCACCGACGCACAGAACCTGTTTGGCCGCACCCAGTTCACCCTGCTGGCCGATGTGATGATCGAGGAACCGAGCAGCGACAAAACCAAGACCGCCATGCGCTCCGCCTTCACGATCAGCACCGGCAGCAACCGCCTGCACCTGCTGACCTATGACGGCAAGGTGGGCTACGGTGTTGACGGCTCCACGAAGGGCGTCAGCAAGAACGAAATCTCGCTGGGCGATATTGCCATCGGCGAGTGGAACGCCTTTGCCTTCGTCTACAAGGAGACCGACGGCGGCAACGGCGCATTGACCATCTACGTCAATGGCACGAAGGCCGGCGAGATCGCGGACATCGGCTTCAAGCTGAGCGAGGCCACTGACATCGCCGCTACCGTCGCCCGCAACGTCGGCACCAACTACCTGCTGACCGGCCAGTACGACAACATTGTTGTCAAGCCCACCGCCGTGAGCGCCCGCAGCGCTGCCAATGAGACCGCAGCCCGCCGCGAGGCCAAGAACCCCTCCACTGTCGCCCGTGAGGAGCTGCTGGCAAAGATCGCTGAGATCCGCGCTGCCCTGCAGACCGACGCCGACAATGGCATTGCGTACGCTACCGACAAGCTCGAAAGCTGGCAGTACACCGGTAACAAGTCCGGCGTGGCTGACACGCTGCCCGAGCTGAACGACGCCCTGGCTGCCGCCGACACGCTGGTTGCCGACGACGCCGCAACCACCGAGGACCTGCGCAGCGCCGCCAGCGCCCTGGATTCCCAGTACGCCGGTCTGCGCACCCTGCCCGAGACCAACACCTCGATCCCCGGCACCACCGGTACGGTCATCAAGGCTGACACCGGCCTGCCCATGCAGGCCCACGGCGGCTCTGCCATGGCCCTGAAGGAGGGCACCGGCGACGGCTGTGTCAACTATGACCTGGACGGCGATGGTGACATCACCGAGGGCAAGGCTGTTTACCTCTGGTTCGGTGAGGACAAGACCAACAATACCCGCCCTGTGGACGGCGTGCGCTGCTACAGCTCCACTGATTTGTACAACTGGACCGACCGCGGCACCATCCTCTACACCCAGAGCACCATCCTGCCCATTGAGGAGGGCACCGAGAAGGCCATCATCTCCAGCCCAGGTGCCAGCGGCACCGGCACGACGCAGGACTACAACGTCATGCAGCTCAGCGCCACGAACCTCGAGACGCTGAAGGCCTGGGGCAAGCTGTCCGCCGCACCCGAGGGTGTGACCGAGAGCCAGTTCCGCAATGTCAAGAACTTCCTGCGCGCCTATGTCACCGAGTACGAGAAGGCCCCCACGGACCTGAACGACATCAGCTGGACCGCCAAGAGCTATGACGAGGAGCCAATCACGGCGACGAGCCTGCTCTACCCGGACAGCCAGGATGACAGCGTGCGCAACGTGACCACAACCCGCCTGCAGTTGGCCTTTGAGACCTTGTACGGCAGCTACTGCGTCACTGAGCGCCCCAAGATGATCTACAACGAGAGCACCAAGCAGTTCGTCCTGATCTGGCACGCTGACGGCCCGCTGTACAATAACGATAAGTTGAACAGCTGGGTGGCCGGTGGCTGCGTTGGCAACTGCCCTGCCAGCCGCTACAGCCGCGCTATGGTCGGTATCGCCACCAGTGACAGCCCGTTCGGCCCCTTCACAGTGCAGAATGTCACCCGCATGAACTACGACACGTCGCTGAACGCCAGCCGTCTGGGCGAGGCCCGCGACATGACCGTCTTCGTCGATACCGGCGTGGACAAGAACAATGACGGAGCGGATGATGCCTACGTCATCTACTCCAGCGAAATGAACGCAAAGCTCTATGTCTCGCTGCTGAACAAGGACTACACGGGTCTGGCCGCCGAGGCTGACCAGGCCGATGCTACCGAGTTCGCCGCCCGCATCGTCAGCGACGACAGCCGTGAGGCCCCCGCGGTCTTTAAGTACAACGGCTACTACTACCTGCTGACCAGCGGCACCGACGGCTGGAACAGCACCGCCCACATCTACTACCGCAGCAAAGATATGCTCTCCGGCTGGGAGAAGGTGGGCAACCCCGCCAAGAACGACACCGGCAAGATGTTCAACACGCAGGTCACCTACGTGCTGCCCATCGACGCCGAGGCCGGCAAGTTCATCTATATGGGCGACCGCTGGAACGGTGATAACCTGACCGACAGCCGCACCGTATGGCTGCCGATCCAGATGAACACCGACAACACCGTTTCCGTCCTGGGTGAGCAGGATTGGACGCTGGACCGTCTGGATCAGCTGCTGCCCACCACCGTCAACACCGAGCTACCCGACGTCGTCTGGTCCGACGGTAGCAACCTGCCCACGGAGGTCAGCGTGACCACTCAGGGCAAAACTATCACCAGCAAGGTCGAATGGAACGCTGACAGTCTGAAGAACCCCGGCACGGCTGCCGTCACCGGCAAGCTGACTAACTGCAACGACCTGGAGATCAGCACCACGGCTACCGTGGTCCCGAAGAACCTGCTCTACTTCGCCAACCCGCAGAAGGAAAGCCTGGCTCTGAGCAGCGACTACATCGCCATCATGAACGCCAGCGCCGATACACTCAAGCAGGACCCCGCTGTGAACGACGGCGCCTACAGTGCAGAGGCCGGCTTCGGCTACACGGGCACTGCAGGAACGCTGCGCAACAGCAACGCCAGCATCTATGAGAGCATGCGCTATGCGTCCGGCACCAACAGCATCACCTACCGCTTTGACAACCTGACCGGCGAGGACTACACCGTTTACGTCGGCATGTTCAACCCCACCGGCTGGGTCGAGAGCGGCAAGACCCGTCTGGCCGACATAAAGATCAACGGTGAGACACTGCAGACTGGTTACAACTACTACACCAGCTGCACCGGCAAGGGCGACACGCTGGCTTTCACGGGTCTGAAGTCTGACGCCGACGGTGTGCTGACGGTTGAGGTTGCCGCCAACGCAAACACGACCTCCGCTGTGCAGGTCAGCTTCATCATGGTATCCGGTGAGGTCAAGACCCCGGAGCCCGCGCCAGAAACCAAAACCGAGGTCGTCAAGGATACCCTGACCAAGGATAACATCCCGCAGGGGATCAAGGACAAGGGCTACGACACGCCGGAGAAGATCACCGAGGCGTTCAAGAAGGCCATCAGCAAGAACCAGTCTGCTGACAACATCGAGGTCTACGACGTCAAGCTGATGATCAGCACCGACAACGGCGCGCACTGGAGCGAAGCAACCGACGCGTACTTCCCCGCAGGCGGCATCGACGTTACGTTCGACCTGCCCAAGGGCATCACGGCGGCCAACTACGACCAGTTCTCCATCCTCGTCAGCCACATGAAGGACAGCGGTGAGGTTGAGCTGCTGACCCCGACCCTGCAGAATGGCAAGCTCGTGGTCCATGTTACGGAACTGTCTCCGTTCGCCGTCAGCTGGACCGCCAAGGCCCAGCCGTCCCCGGTCCCGACTGCAGAACCCACTGCGACCCCGGCTCCGTCTGACAATACGACGAACAATACCACAAATAACACCACGAACAATACGACCAACAATACCACAAATAACACGACGAACAACACCACGACCAACAGTACAACGCCCGCGCCCGCCAAGACGACGGCACCCATCCCGCAGACGTCGGACAACTTCCCGCTGATCCCCGTTGCCGGTGTGGCCATCGCCAGCCTGGCTGCCCTGTGCTTCCTGTTCCTTCGCAAGAAGAACCGCTAAGTTGCGTCTACGGTTGTAAGCCCGTATAAGCAAAGCCCCCGTCCGGCAATGATATGCTCCCTATATAGCGAACAGTGAAAAAACACTGAAAGCTATATAGGGAGCATTTTTAGTGTGCCCGGCATGGGCAACAACTAGGTGCTGCAAGACCACTACGCGCTCGGCAGTAGGAAGCGTTAGCCGAAAAGCTGAAGCTTCTTACAAAACGAAACCGCGGACGCAATAAAGAGGTACATCAAGGACCGGGAAGTGAACGACCAGATGTGCGACCAGTTGAGCTTCAAAGAATATGAGGACCCATTCAAAAATGTAGCGGACTTTGACGAAGATGATTCGCCGGAGATTCCCACGGACGGTAGAATAAGCAAGTAAAAAAGCGACGCCACGTGCGGTTGGCGTCGCTCATTGTGCGCCTTTAGGCGCGGCTGGTATTGAAGCCCCTATGGGGCTGTTTTGCAAACCCCACGTTCAACGTGGGGTTATGATTTGTCGTGAATTTCCCAATGCCCGCTGAAACCACGGCCAATGTAGTGAACATTTCCCATCGCCTTGATATGGCGGCGGATGGTTTTGTAGCTGACGCCCAGCGTCATGCCGAGTTTTTCGGTGCTGATTTTGTTGTCTTTTTTGATTAAAGCCAGAATTTTGGCATCCAAATCATCTTGGGGGACATCTTGGGGGACACGTTGGGGGACATCTTGAGGGACACCGTAATTCAAGTTCGGCATGATGACCGTAAACTGGTATCGGTCAGAACGGAATGTAGGGCGCTTATCCTCAGTGTAGTTGATTTGCGTCTTGTAGCCGTTCAGAATTTTCCCAAAGCCGCTGCCCTTGCGCTCCATGTAGCCCAGACGGTTGAACACATCGGCCAACACCGGGTTGCGCTGGGTGGACGGCACGGTAAGCGGGTCGCGGTCTTGAATGATAGAGCCGTCCGGCATTCCGCCTGGCGAGTAGATCTCCAGCCGGTCATCGTAGATGTCAATGTGGACCTCGCTGCCGTAGACGAGATAATCGCGGTGCGCCAGCGCGTTGACAAGCGCCTCGTGGTAGCTGCGCTCGACGTATTCGGGCAGTTCCTCCCGCGAGTTGGGTGTTTTGCGCCACATCATGCGGGCGTTGCGCTTGATGAACGCCTCGCCATTCTCAATCAAAGAGAGCACACTGCCGGAATACTCGGCATCGTCCAGCGCGTCCATTGTGCCGCCGCTTTTGTCCAGCCCATTCCAGCGTGTGCAGAACAACCGTGACCAGCGGATCGGGCTTTCATCAGCAATCAGGGCACCGGCATTTGTCAAAAAGCCGCCTTCGTCTGCCAGACCGAAAGAAACATGGGCAATACCGCATAATTCTAAGTGCCGATACGGCGAGCGAGGTGCGGCAGCTGCTAAGCCAAAAGCGCAGATAATACTGGATGTCTTATCGAGCATTTTGGCAACGCAGATGCCGTGCCGCAGCCGCCGAAGCGGTGCTTAAGCCGTAAGGCGGGAATTGTGCGGTGTTGCCCAAGGTCTTTGTTGTCAAAGCTGTTTCCCGTCCACTTCTTATAGCGCTCCCGCAGCTTGGAAAAGGCGTAGTCCTCCACCCTGTAAAGCGTCATCTGAGAGTCGTAGGAGGTGTTTCTGCCGCGCAGAACAAGGCGTTTCAGCTCGGTGGCAGATGCCCTGACGCTCTCGTTTCCGATGCGTACAAACGCCTCTAAGGTGCCGTCGCCGGAGTAATAGTAGGGCGTTTCCTCGCCTTTGAACACGTCAAGAATCAGCAGCACCTTGCCGTCCTCGGTCTTGTGAAACCGCAGCCGAAACTCCGGAATAGGCTCCATGCGCGTCTTGAGGATCTCGCTGATTTTCTCGGCGTCGCTGTCGGGTTCGGTCAGCCCAACGATCTGCCCGTCATCCGCCATGCCGAAAATCAGCGCGCCGCCCAGCGTGTTCGCAAAAGCACTTACGCTCTTGCACCAGCTTTTGGGCTTTTTTACCTCAAGCGCCGCTTTCTTGTCGTATTCGGTTGTTTCACCGATCAAGTTCTCCATATCCATCTGCTCCGACCACCTTTTGCGCGAAATATCGGTGCTTTTATTATACAACTTTGCAGGGGCGGTTTGCAATCGTAAGTTGTACTCTCCGGTGTTAAGTTGCACGCATGGTCGTAAGACCATAGCGGGAAGAATCCAATTTTTTGTGGTTTTACGGATAGGATACAATAGTATATTAGTATTTTATTTATTTAGTATTTATTTGTGTTGGATTTGCCGGTACAGGGAAATCCCGTCTAGGTAAATGCCGTTGCGGTAAAAAAATCCCCGGAAGGCGGGGAATTTAGGGCTGTATTTGGCTGGACGGACACCGTGCAGATGCGGTTTGAACGCGCCCAAACATAGGCGTTTCTCGCGGCGACAGGGGCAGTGTGTAGTGATGATGTGGAGTGGTGCTTGTGTACAACTTCTTGCTAGAGGGTAAAACTTATATACGGATTCGTAGGGCTTTTCACTGGCAAGAACCCAGTGATGCTCGTATTCATGTTTCTCAATGAGACTAAAGCTGCGCATTTATTTGAGAGTTGCGAGTCAGAATTCGTCTTGCAGATTTGCCCCCAAAACTGCCCCCAAAAGGGTTTGGAACAGGTCAGCACCGTATAGCACCCTTTTGTACACATGGGACAAAATCAGTTCTGAGCCTTGGTACACAATACCACCAAACCCAACAAAACATCACTGTAACGCACGATTTTTAGATTTCTCATAACCCGGAGGTCGCAGGTTCAAGTCCTGTCTCCGCAACCAACAAAGAACGGTAAGACGTCAAGTTTTACCGTTCTTTTTCTTTTGCAGGCCGCAAAAAAAGAAAAGTGGTAACAAAGTGGTAACTCATTTGTTACCATCTCCGAAAATCACGCTGCTCAGGGTGTCCCCCGCCCTGATTTTGGCAGAGTCGATGATGTGGGCGTAACGCTCGGATACGGTGGCGGGTTTGTCACCGATAAAGGCAGCTGTCGTCACAATGTCGGTACCGTTCGCCACAAGGATGGATGCCACCGCATGGCGGAAGGCGTGGGGGTTCAAGTGGGGAAAATTCGGATTTTCCTTTTGCAGCCTGTCCCCCATGCGGTTCAGATACTGTGTAATGTTGTCCGGATTCATAGGTCCCCCGTACTCATTGGTAAACAAGTAGCCGCTTTCCTGCCAGAGATCCCCGTACCATTCCGGCTGTTCGCCGCGCCACTTTAGGTAGCGGCGCAGGATTTCGTCCATCTGCGGGGTAATCGGCAGCTGGCGCGGCTTGCGCTTTTTGGGGTAGGGCTTCTCGTACACACCGTTCTTGGGGTCGTACATGACGCAGGAACAGATGGTGATGGTCTTGCCCCTCAGGTCTACGGCACTCAGCTTGATGCCCGCGCACTCCCCGCGCCGGATGCCGTAGAGCATCAGCACGTGGATCAGCGTGTACCACTTGACGCTCTCGTTCTCCAGCGCCTGACGGATCAGCGCCAAGTCGGCGGGCTGGTAGTAGTTCGGCATCGGCGGGTCTGCCACAGGCGGCGTGGCATCGCGGCAGGGGTTGAACGCAATCAGATGCTTGCGGATGGCGTGTTCCATAATGGTGGAAATCACATGGTGATGTTCCAACACTGTTTTGCGGGAAAGTCTGCCGCCGGTTTTCTTGTTCTGCCCCGGTTTGAGCAGCATGGCGTAGAAATCGTCCAGCATATCGCCGGTGATTTCGTCCACGGGCGTCTTGCCTAAGTACGGATTGATGCGGGAATCCAGCATATCCTGATATCGTGCGAGGGTGCTTTTTTCCTTGCCGGTGCGTTCCTTAATTTCCATAACCTTAACGGCAAAATCCTCGAACGATATACATTTCGGTTCGGCGGCTTTTGCCGCTTCTTCTTTTTCATGGGCTGTGATAAGCTCGCACTCCTCCTCAAAATGGACGGTTTCGCGCTGGATCAGCGTTTCGATTTGCCGCGCGTTCAATTCCGGCGGAACACGGACCGTTTTGATAAAGGGCGGAAGCTGCTTGCCGAATTCATCCCTCCCGTGAAAAACATGGATACGAAAAGAAATCAGGGTTCCGGACTTATTGTAGCGTTTCTCAACCGATGCCATGGCTTTGTTCGTTTTCGTCGATGGTAAGTCCGAAATAGCGTTCTACATCGTCCAGCGCCACCAGATACTTTGACCCGGCTTTACGGCTGGGAATTTCCTTGTGCAGCACCAGCTGACGGATGTTGTGTGCGCTGATGGCACAACCGGGATCACGTTTGCGCAGTTCATCGGCTGCGCCTTGAATGGTACGGATACGGTTCATAAAAGAGGTCCTTTCTCGCGTTTTACAGATGCGAAAGCTGTTTCAGAAGTTTTGGCATATTGGATTATCAAGGTGCTTTGCAAATGTACTTTTAAGGTACATCAACTGCTGGACAAAATCACTTGGGATGATGGTGTTAATTTGACAGCAGAACGCTTTCTATGCAGCCGTTATGCGGTTCCTAGAGAAATGGGCGCAGAAATTAAAGAAAAACGTGAGCTATGGAAAGAAATTTTGGACGGACGTATGGACGAAAGTTCTATACCTGAAGGTGAAAGCTGGTTGTATCTGGAAGATACCGCAGACTCTATAAAGGAGGCCACCTATCGCCTGAAAAATATGGCGCTGCCGGATTATATTACAGAATGTTATAAAACAAAAAAAGGAAGTCAATAAAACAATAAGCACCACCAAGTTAACCTTAGTGGTGCTTATTGGCTTTCTGCAGTTCAGACCGTTCCGGGCATCCCCGGCGCTTTTTATAACCTGTGTTTCAGTTCTTCTACAATGCTTACGCTGGCTGTGGTACCGATGCGGGATACGCCCAGCTCAATCATGCGCAAAGCAGTATCCAAAGTGCGGATGCCGCCGGCCGCCTTGATCTTTACCTCGTCGCCGACGCATTTTTTCATCAGCGCCACATCTTCAAAGGTTGCGCCGCCGGTGCCAAAGCCCGTGGACGTCTTTATGAAATCCGGGCGGACCTCCCGCGCGATGGAACACAGTGCGCGCTTTTCCTCCTCGGTCAGGTAGCAGTTCTCAAAAATCACTTTCGAGATCACCCCTGCACCGCGGCATTCTTCTACAATGCCGGCCATCTCATGCTCAATAAAATCGTAGTTCTTCTCTTTCAGCTGCGTAATATTGATAACATAATCGATCTCATCCGCGCCATTGGCAATCGCATCTACGGTTTCGTATTTCTTGACCTTGGGCGTACTCTGCCCCAGGGGGAAACCAACCGCCGCGCCCACATGGACCGATGTTCCCGCCAGCAGATCCTTGCACAGGGAAACGGGAGCCGGATTGATCGCCACCATGGCAAAGCCGTACTCGCGAGCCTCTGCACAGAGCTTTTCAAAATCACTGCGCTGCGCATAGGCGCGCAGCTGGGTATGGTCAAAATAAGCTGCCAATTCGGCAGGCGTAATAGGATTCATAACAAATCTTTCCTTTCTTTTCGTGCGCGGCAGCGATCTTTACAAAAACGATGCTGTTTTACCGGGGTCAACGAAGCCCTCGCCGTAAACCTCGCCGGTTTCCGTCACCATGACCATGCAGCCGGGGTCTATGCGGTAGGCGGCCATCCGGATGCGGTACACCTGCGGTCTGGCACAGACGCAGAGCAGCATCTGCCGTTCCGTACCGGTGTATGTGCCCACCGCTTTGACCATCGTTGAGCCGCGCTCACATTGGCGGGAAATTTCGTCCGCAATTTCCTGCCCCTTGGTAGTGATGATCGTCAGCATTTTGCCGGCATTGCTGCCGTACATAATTTTGTCGATAACCAGCGAGGTAACCGCCGTTGTGACAAGACCGTACAAAACGGCATCGACAGAGCCAAACACAGGCCAACCTAACAGGATGACTACAAGGTCTATCGCACCGGTCACAACACCGACCGACAGATGCGGGCGCAGCACTTTGATCGACATCGTCAGGAAATCGGTGCCGCCGCTGGACGATCCCCGCATATACAAAAGCGCCAATGCGCCGCCCCATGTGATACCCGCAAACAGGGCCGCCAGCAACGGATCGCCGCCGTAGCCGGGCTGGTCTGCAAAGACAACATCCTGAAAAAAGGTACACCACAGCATACTGATGACGGTTTTCCCCAGAAAGGCGCGTCCCACAAAGCGGAAACCAAGCAGAACCAGGGGCACATTCAGCACCAGCGTTGTGATGCCGATGGGGAACCCCCACAGATAGTTGCCCAGCAAGGCAAGACCCGACAGCCCGCCGGGTGCAAAGTCCGCGCCCTTGGCAAAATAGCAGATGCTCAGGGCATACAGAAACCCTGCGACCAGATTATACAGCTGATCCGTTACAAGGGTCTGCGCTTTTTCTTTCATCATAGAACACTGCCCCTTTTTTGGAAAACGAGGAGCTTCTCTTGCGGGAAAGCGCTCCTCGTTGTGTGGTTACTCAATCAGTTTTAATCTTCGGAGTGCATGGGCGATGCCGTCATTTTCCACGGTGTCTGTGACCATATCGGCACAGGCGCGCACCTGCGGCAGAGCATTACCCATTGCCACGCCGATACCGGCCAGCTGCAGCATTTCCAAATCGTTTTCGGCATCTCCAAAGGCAATGGTTTCCTCCGGGGTGATACCGATTGCCGCACACAGGGCACGGATGCCGTTTTCCTTGCCGCCGGATCGGCTCATCAGATCCACCACGGCATCTCCCCAGCGCTTTGTCCGGCAATGGGGCATCTGCCGCAGCAGTTCTTCTTCCTCCTCCTCGTTCACGAAGGGGATGACCTGATATATGCGGCGGGTTTCCAAATCGGAGATGTCACGCACAGCCGGCACAGCGGTGCCGATTTTTGCCTGCTCAATCTCCATGCGGGAGTCCACGCAGTTGGCGTACATCCTGTCTTTTTCAAGAAAGATGCAGCTGCAGTTCTTTTTCTGCAAAAACTGCTTCAAGGCCGACAAATCCCCGGCAGGAATGGGCGTTTCCCGCACGATCTGCCCCTGCAGCTCGCAGAGCTGACCGTTCATATAAACAGCACCGTCAACCGTGATTCCGGGCAGCATATTTTCTTCCTCGATTTCCAGCGCATGGCGGCCGGTACACAGAAACACCTGCACACCGCTGCGCTGTAAAGCCTGCAGTGCCGGGGCTGCACTGGGCGGCATCCGATGCTCGCCCACGGTAATCAGGGTGCCGTCCACATCAAAGAAGGCGGCGCGTATCCTTTTTCCGCCGCACGCCGCCAGCGCAGGCAGCTCGGCAAGGCTGTCGATATGCAGCTGCGCCGCCCGCTGGTCAAACGGGAATCTTTCGTCCCGCAGGGCAGCCACAACGCCGCCCGCCGCCGTACCTGCCTGCACACCGTAGGTGGAGTCCTCCACAATCAGACATTCCTCCGGCTTGCGCCCCAGCTTGTCCATGGTGAAACGGTAAATTTCAGGATCCGGCTTGCTGCGGGTAAATTCGTGTCCGCTGACGATGCAGTCAAACAGTTCCCGAATCTCGCATTGTGTCAGGACCTGCTCAATACATTCCCGGCTGCTGCTGCTTGCAAGAGCCACCTGCAGCCCCATCTGCTTTAATTCATGCAGCAGCGGGCGAACCTCCTTGCGCAGAATGTCCGGGTAATACACCCGGCAGCCGGCGTTCATGGCGTCCATTTCCTGCCGGAACGCGGCATCGTCGGTGCGGCGGCAGAGTTTTGCCATAAAGGGCATATATTCCTGCCCGGAAATGCCCACCAACGGGTACATGCTTTCCAGGGTGATCCACGGGTAGAACGGTTTCAGGTGCGCATACTGATGGTGCAGGTAGACCGGTTCACTGTCGATCAGCACGCCGTCCATATCAAAGATGACTGCCTTGATCGGCTTCATGGCGTTTCTCCCTTCAGATACCGTCCTCGTCCTCCTGCGGCTGGGCGGGAACCTCCAGCACAAATTTGCCGATGTTTTCGTGCCCGGTCTGCATAATGTCGGCAGCCAGTGCATCCACATCGGGGCATTCGTCACCGGTGATGTTGCGCATGCACAGGTCCATCAACATACTGCTGTTCAGCCCGGAGATCACACGCACCTTGGGGCGGGTCATGGAAAGCCCCGCTGCGCGGTTGTACGGCGTACCGCCGGCAATGTCTGCCAGCACCAGAACAGCCTCACAGTCTGCATAGCTGTCGATTGCCTCAGCCAGCTGCTTTTCAAACACTTCCACATCCATGCCGTCGGCAAAATCTACGGCTTTCAATTCCGCATCACTGCCTGCCAGCATTTTTACATTGGCAGCCATACCGGCGGCAAAGCCGCCATGCCCGGTCACAACTACACCTACCATAGCAAACTATACTCCTTTAGCAAGACCGGGCGCACAGACCCGGCTTATTGGTTGACAACTTCAAATTCAAATTTCTGGGTAACGCCGTCCAGATACTCTTTACTGAGGTCGATCGGACGGTCATTTTGGTCCATGACCAAGTTTTCGACATACAGCACGGGGGAACCGCGGTGTACGCCGAACAGGTTGGCAAACTCGACGTTGGCGGTATGCGCCATCAGCACACGGCGCGATTTGATGATCCTCTCGTGGTAGACGGTTTCAAAGACATCGTACAGCGAGCGCTGGGCAAAGTCGTAGGCATCAATACCGGGAAACACAGATTCCGGCACATAGTTTTCCACGAGAACAAAGGGCTTTCCGCTGACATAGCGCATACGCACAAGATGATAGCAGCGGTCCCCGCGTTCCAGCTTGAGCCGTGCAAACAGTTCCGGGGTATAGCTTACCCACTCTGCACGCAGCACCTCGGTACGGTGCTCCAGATTCAAAACTCCCATCTCGGCGGCAAAGCTCAGCTGCTTGTTCAGGAAGCGGCCGCGGGTATCGGGGCTGCGCACAAAAGTACCGCGGCCCCGCATACGTTCCACAAAGCCTTCTTCGATCAGCATATTGTAAGCCTGCCGCGCAACGGGGCGTGAAATGCCGAACTGGGCGCACAGCTCCTCCTCTGTCGGCAATTTGGTCCCTGCCGGCAGTTTCCCGCTGGTGATAGCCTCCAGCAATGCCTTACGCAGCTGCTCGTACAGAGGGACTGCGCTGATTTTGTCAAGCTGTATTCCGTTCAGTTCGATCATAATAGGAAATCTCCTTTTTGTTATTCAATGCTGTCCCGGGAGATTTCCGCTTTACAGCCAAAGCCGCCCTGTGCCATACAGTTGCGTGCCGAGACCTGCTGCCCGGCAGCCAGTGCTGCCAGAAGCGCCTGCTCCGGCATGGGCTTTGCTTTTTGCCACCCCGCAGTATACAGCGAGCAAAGGAAAGCAGCGAGGAAAGAATCTCCGGCTCCCATTGTATCACTTGCCTCTACCATTTGGGTAGTCTTTTCCACGATTTTTCCCTGTACGGACAACATTTGCCCGGCAGCACCCATTGTAGCCAGCACATGCACCACGCCGCGGCGGTGCAGCGGCGCGCACAATTCCGCAAAAGCAGCCTTGTCCATCGGCTTGCAGGAAAGCATCGCCAGATCTATGCCGTGGCAAACCTCGTCATAGTAGGCATCGGTGCGGTACTTTTCCTTTTCGCCGAAGTCATAGGCGAACACAGCGGGCAGCGCCTGCACAGCCGCCATCTGTTCGGGCATTTTGGCGTTGCAGCTGCTGACGATCAGATCGGCGGTTTTCAGCTCGTCCAGCTCCTGCGCACCGATCTGCAGCGGGCCGGTCCAGCTTTCCCCGGTGATGACCTCGATAAAGCTGCGCTCCCCGTTGACCACATCATAGCTGCACACCTTGGTGGTACGCCCTTGCAAAACGGGGCAATGGCTGATGTCCACGCCGTTTTCCCGGAGTGCTTTCTCCACAATATGTGCCATATCGTCATCGCCGAGGGAGCCGAGATACTCGGCCTGTGCCCCCAGCCGCGCAGCATGAACTGCAACGTTTACCGCATTGCCGCCGGGGAAGCACTCCTGTGTATTGTGGTAATAGTCTATTACGTTATCCCCTAATGCAATCAGTTTCATACTCAATAGCTCTCTTTTCTGTAATAGCGGCGGATATCCAGAGAATGATCCGTGATGACCTCAATGTTCTTGCTGATGCGCTGCAGAACAGCCGCCATGACAACGGGGCTGAGCAGCGGGCGGAACTCATCGCTGATGCCGGGCAGTGCATACTCCTTCGTGTCAAAGCAGGTCAGCTTTTTGGTATGGCGGGCGGCAAACTCCTTTACGCGCTCGTCCTGTGCACGGGTGGGTCCCTCGGTCAGCAGCAGCGTGGTGCAGACATCGTCCTCCAGCAGCTCCAGTGTGCCGTGGAAGAATTCCGGGCTGGAAACGCTCTTGGTGCGGATCCACTGGCTTTCCTCCAGCACGCACATGCTGTAACTGTAGGCAGTGGGCCACAGATCGCCGCTGCCGATCCAGATGTTATACGGTTCCTTGCAGTAATCCTGCGCATATTTCAGGCACTTGGCATCCGCCTGCTTGCGTACCTGTGCCAGCGCAAAGGCAAGGTTCTTCAGCTCATCCGCAAAGCGGGGGTAGGCATCAAAGTTACCGCTGCGGTACAGGATGCGACCGATCAGGAGGTAGAACACCAGCTCCTGCGGACGGCCCTCGCCGTAGACGATGGTGTCATCGCAGATGGATTCCAGCGTGGAGTTCTCCTTGCCGACGGCGGCAAACAGGCGCACGCCCTGCTCTTTCAGCCAGTTGGCTGCCTTTACGGTCTCGGCGGTGTCGCCGGACTTCGAGGTCAGGAACGCCACGGTCTTATCGGTGATGCGGTTGCAGTCACCGGTCATCAGGTTGGCGGACAGGACATTTTCGACCGGCAGGCGGGACATGTGGCGGATATAGAAGGCGAACGGATCCAGCATCGCCTGAGAACCGCCGCTGCTGGTGAACAGCAGCAGGTCAAACCCGTTATCCACAATCGAATCCGCGATTGCCTCGATCTTGGCGCGCTGGTCGTAGATCTTGGCGCCGTTGGCAATGATCTGATTTTCGTCAAAGTTTACCATGCTCATGGGTACAATAGCCTCCATTTGTAATTTTGTCATGACAATATGGCTTGCAAAAAATGCGGCTCGCGGGGGAATGCTGAACCGGCGCGAGCCGCCGCAGATAACCTTACATAATGCCCAGGAAGGACAGTACAACCGACAAAGCAATGACCAACAGGATCAGCTTCATGGTGTTGACATTTTTCTTCTTGAACAGCCAGTAGAGCAGGAACACAAAGCCCAGCGGCAGAATGTTGGGCATGATGGAGTCAAAGATGCCCTGCACGGAAACGCTGGAGATGACAAGCGTTTCGGGAAAAGCAAAGGATACATAGCTGGGGATCAATCCGCCAACGACCATAACGCCCAGAATACCGGCAGCCTTGCTGATATAAGCGGCGTTGTCACCGATGAACTTGATGGAGTTGACACCGGCATTATAGCCCAGACGCACGAACCAGATGCGGCTGAAGATAGCGGTCAGTGCCCAGAACAGAATGTAGAAGATGGGACCCAGAACATTGTTCTGCGATGCCAGAGAGCAGCAGATGGAGGCGATGATGGGCATGGCGGTATACCACCAGATGGCATCGCCCAAGCCTGCCAGAGGTCCGAACAGACCGGTTTTCAGGCTGTGGATCATTGTGCGATCCTGACCGGCCTCCTCCATAGAGACGATCAGACCCTGCAGGATAGCAGCCATGTGCGGCTCGGTGTTGATGAAGTCGAGGTTGTTTTTCAGCGCGGCGGCCATTTCCTCGTTGTTGTCGCCGTGGATCTTGCGGAAGCACTTGGTCATGCCGTAGCAGAAGCCTACGGCCTGCATACGCTCAAAGCTGAAGCAGCACTGTTCCGCCATAGAACGGACGGCCATTTCGTTGAGGTCTTTTTTGGTAATTTTGTTAGATGCCATCTTCAAAATCTCCTTCCTGGGCGGCAGTTGCAGCGGATGCAGCCGTCAGCTTGGCAGTCTCCATATCGCGGGTGAAATTGACATAGGCGATGCAGCCCGCAATAACAGCAATGGGCAGGATGTTCTGGCAGTTGGTAATGACCATAATGACAAAACCGGCAAGCAGATAGGCTGCGTTTTCCTTCTTGAGCATAACGACCAGCAGCAGGGCAAGACCGACAGCCGGCATCAAACCACCGGCAACTTCAAAGCCGTGGACAAGCCATTCCGGGAAGGCTGCCACAAAAGCGGAAATACCGCTCTGCAATGCGTAGGTGGACAGGAACGCGGCAAGGGCAAACATGGCGGCATACAGGATCCAGCCGGTATACATTACTTTGGCAATGCCTTTTTCGTCACCGGCGGCAGCGCATTTGTCAACCTTCGGCAGGAAGCCGGCGTAGAAGGTGTTGGTGCCGGTGTTGATCCACTGACCGATCAGTGCGAACGGAACGGCAAGACCCAGCGCCGTGTTGACATCGCAGCCGGTGGTGTACGCCAGCACGGTGGTCATCAGACCGGCAAACAGGGGATCCGGCGGCACGGTGCCGCCAACGGTCAGCAGACCCAGGTAGGAAAGCTCCGCAACGGCACCTGCCTGCATGCCGAGGCGTACATCACCGAGGATGATGCCCGTGAAAAACGCTACGACCAGCGGGCGGAACCACATAAAGGTTTCCATGTGTTTGTCAATCGCGCAGATAAAAACGAGCAGCGCAATCAGCAAACCTTGCACGAGTGTGATTTGCATAGATTTTCTCTCCTCTTTATAAAATATATTTTTTGCTCTGCAGCCCTTCTGCAGAGCCGGAACCTTGGGTTACTTTTCAAAGTCCAGCTTGTGGTCGCCGGGTGCAATCTGGATGTAGACATCCACACCCTTGGCACGGATGGCGCGAAGGTCGTCCTTATCCTTCTCGTCCATATAAACGTGCACATCGCCGGTCACTTCCTTGCCGGGACCGACATGCATATTGCCGATGCACAGTTTATCAATGGGTACGCCGCCCTCCACCAGCTTGCGGGCGCTTTGCGGGTTGCGCACGACCAGGAAGATGTGCTGGCTGGCAGATGCCTTGTGAATGACTGCAATGGTCTTGTCCAGCGTAAAGAACCGGATGCCGCAGCCGGAGCTTTTCGCGGTGGCAGTCATCAGGCTTTGCTGCAGCGGGTCGGCAGCGGCCAGATCATCCGCAACAACAATAAGGTTGACACCTTGTAAGGCGGTGGTCCACGCCACACCGACCTGTCCATGCACTAAGCGATTGTCGATTCTTGTCATCAAAATGTCAGGCATAAGTTTTTCCTCCTTGTAAGATGCTGCAAAGATTTTTAGATTTTTTCTTAAATTTTAGAAATTTTTTCTAAAATCTTTGTATTATTGTAATGACAATATACCAAAGTTGTGGTATAATGTCAATAGAGTTCGGGGACTTCCCGAAGATTTTAACGTTTTACACAAAGTAAACGTTAGAAATTTAGACAAAATGTGAAGGAGACTGCTTTATGGAACACAAAAAGACTATGCTGGACTACATTGCCGACTGCCCGGAGTTTATCCGCAACAATGTCGCCGACAGCGCCGCGCTGACAAAGCCCCTTGTGGATGAGTATGTAAGCGGCGGCTACAAGAACATCTGGATCGTTGCGTGCGGTTCTTCCTCCAACGGTTCGCTCTGCGCGCGGCAGTTTATCCGCCGCCACCTGAAGTGCGAGGTCAAGATCGTCACCCCGTTTCATTTTGTATCCAGCGAGAATGATTTCAGCGAGACGGATATGGTCGTTGTCGTCAGCCAAAGCGGCTACAGCCTGAACGCGCTGGACGCCATCAAGGTCATTGAGGCAAAGGGCCGCCGCTGCATCGGCCTGACCGGCGATGTCAACAGCGATCTGGGCAAGGTGTGCGATGTTGTCGCCAACTACGGTGTCGGGCGCGAAACGGTCGCTTATGTCACCCGCGGTGTCACCACGCTGGCACTTTTCTTTATGCTGTTTGCCGTGGAGGCCGCTGTCCGTCTGGGCATCAAAACCGCTGCTGAGGGCGAGGCTGTCAAGCAGCAGCTGCTGAAAGCCGCCGACATCAATGCCGCCGTACAGGCACAGACCCCTTCCTTTATTAAAGAGCACTACCGTCAGCTGTCCGGCATGACCAACGCCTATGTCTGCGGCGTGGGTGCAAACCTCGGCACCGCAAGCGAGGGCGCACTGAAATTCGGCGAGACCGTCAGCATCCCCACCGCTGTCTATGAGGTCGAGGAGTACATCCACGGTCCCAACATCCAGATGACCCCCCGCTACAGCGTATTTCTGATTGACGGCGGCGAGGGCACGGAGCGCATCCACCGCATCTTTGAGGGTACCAAAATTGTGACGGATAACGCCTTCCTGCTGACGCGCTGCGCCGATTACAAGGACGAGCACAATGTTATGTATGTGCCTATGGATGTGCCGGAGGAAATCACCCCGCTGTGCTGGCTGCCCTTCTTCCAGATGACGGCCTGCCGCCTGACGGATGATCTGGACCGCTGGAACAAGCATCCGCTGCAGCGCGCGATGGAAAAGTTTGTTTCCTCCAAGAGCGCCAACTATGTCAACAGCCCCTTCAGTGAAGACACGCCGGGCCGCGCGTAAGAACGATGGCGTGGATATCTGCTGTATTTTTCTGTCTGGGTGCTGCGGACACCTTGCTGGGTGATCGGCTGGGGTTGGGCAGTGCCTTCCGCCAGGGCTTTGCCGCCGTTGTGGATCTGCTGCTGCTCATGACCGGTTTTATGGCGCTGGCACCCTGGCTTGGGACCCATCTGGCGCCTGTTATCACGCCGGTGTTTTCCGCCGTGGGGTGTGACCCTTCCCTGTTTGCCTCACTGTTTTTAAGCTGCGATGCAGGCGGCGCCGTGCTGGCCGCACAGATCGCACAGGAACCGGTTGCCGGGCTGTACAACGGTTTGATCGTGGCGGCCTTTCTCGGTTCCACGATCAACGGTACGATCCCACTGGCGCTGGGTCGGCTGACAGGCTCCAAACGAGCCGCCGCCGTTCGCGGATTGTTTCTCGGCTTTCTGGTGCTGCCGGTGGGCTGCCTGCTCACCGGGGCGCTGTGCGGCATCCCCCTGTCGGTTCTGCTGCACAACACCTGGCCTGTTCTGGCAGTAGCGGTCCTGTTGCTGCTGCTTTTCAAATCCGGCAGCAGCGCAATCGGCCCGATCTTCAACGGCATCTCTCTGGCCGTGCGCGGTCTGACCCTGTTCGGCTTTTGCATCTCCGTTTTGCAGGAAACAACCGGTATTGTGTTGCTGGAGGGGCTGACCCCCTTGGCGGAAATCTACCCGGTTATATGCAGTATCGGCGCGTTTCTTGCCGGAATCCTGCCGTTTTTCGCCTTTGTACAGCGTCTGTTGACCACACCGCTGGCCAAGCTGGCCGCACGGCTGCAGCTGGAGCCCGCCTCCATCACCGGTCTGGTCGTGACCTCCGCCAACTGCATCCCCACATTGCTGAGTCTTGATACGCTGGAGGAACGCGGCATCACACTGAACACGGCCTATGCCGTAGTAGCTGCTTACAGCGTCGGCGATTTTCTGGCATTTACCCTGCAATTCAGCCCCGCACACGCCCTGCCGATGATGGCAGGCCGCCTTTTAAGCGGCTTGCTGGCAGTGGTGCTCTGCCTGAAAACAACACCCAAAAACACCTGAGTAAACACCCCCAACGGGCAGCTAAAGCCCGTTGGGGGTGTTGGTGTTTTTGAATAGGTTCCCACTTTTGAACCCGGTAACTCCGGTTTGAAGGTGGGAACTTTTCTTTTTATAAGCAGCCAGAATAGAACGCCGATTCATATTGGTTCGGCGTTTTCATGTTTAGTTTTCTATGCGGGCGTTGGCTGTTGTAGAAATTGATATATTCGTCCAGAACGGCTTGCAGTTCCTGCGGTGTGCCATACAGGTGGTGATAGTGCCCGCACAATGCATTAACGCCCGAACGGTTTTGACTTTCAACTGTTCGGGCGCTGTTTGCAGATAAATCTAGCAGGTTTTTAAACTGGGGTTCGTTCACCTCGTTCGATAGCAACAACATAGCGTTCGCTTTTTCGTATGCGCTCTGCAAGGTCCTCTCTTGTAAGACCTTTATCATTGCGAGCGTGTTCAATAGCTATAAATCAAAAATACGGCATTACCCCTTGCCCCCGCGCAGCGCCTCAAGGTCGGTGCGGGTGTCGATGTCCCGCAGCTCGGCGGCGGGGGTGGGCAGCAGGCGG
>ENA-OPBF01000678-OPBF01000678.1-human-gut-metagenome-genome-assembly--contig:-NODE-678-length-25168-cov-2.359734_pt1 | contig 25168 bp, 7 predicted proteins | sample MGYA00241067_ERZ501450 | MGnify/ENA primary metagenome ERZ501450 (study PRJEB25962, sample SAMEA2042516) | human gut metagenome | biome: human gut; feature: human-associated habitat; material: faeces... | reverse complement strand
CTCCAACAGAAAAGCCAACGGAGGCACCTACAGCAGCTCCAACAGAAAAGCCAACGGAGGCACCTACAGCAGCTCCAACAGAAAAGCCAACACAGAAGCCGACAGTAGCACCTACAACAGCTAAGGTAAAAGTTGGAACAGCCAAAGTAAAATCAGCTTCAAAGAAGAAAGCTTCAGCTAAGGCAAAAATTTCTCTTAAGAAAGTAAAGGGAGCAACAAAATATCAGGTACAGATTTCTACATTAAAGAACTTTAAGAAGGTACTTGTAAAGAAAACAGTAAAGAAGTTGTCATTTACAGTTAAGAGCAGCAAAATAAAGAATAAAAAGAAATTATATGTAAGAGCAAAGGCTATTAAGGTGGTAGGAAAGAAGTCTTACACAGGAAAATGGTCAAAAGCTAAAAAGGTCAAAGTTAAATAACTGAAATAGTTTCTTTACATAAAAACGGAGGTGGGTTTCTGCCTCTGTTTTTTTGTCAGAGAAAATCTGATTAGCAGTAATTCTTTAGTGGATTTGGACAATATATACAATGATAATATGGTAAAAATATACCTTGTTATTTAAATTCCATAATGGTAGAATGAATGTGATTATTTTGAACAGATAGGAAACTAAACGAACGAAGTTCGCTTATAGACATGTTTCCGATAAAATGCCGCTGACCGGAGGGAGGAGGCACTACATATTTTACAGGAGGGAAAGAATGAGGAAGACAATTGCGATATTATGTGCAGTTACCGTATTGGCAGGTTCAATGCCGGCTATGGCAGATTATACAGCCAAAGCAGTGGAAACAGAAACTGAAACAGAATTTAATGGTGATATTATAAAGAATCCATGGGGAGAATTGTTTACGGAGACAGAAGCCCCAACTACAGAAGCACCTACACCTGGTGAAACAACAACTTCTGGTAAGCCGGAAGTTACTACCAGGGACGATACAGATAAAGTTGATCCTGGAAGTCTTACATATGAGGATTTAATATGTGCAGAAAATTCGGATCTTAAAATAGGTTATTCAATAGTAAAATCAACTATTACAGGGGCATCATTCTGGTACGGAGATGTAGGAACAACTTTACAGATTTCATTTTATGACCCTAAGGGTGAAGGTGCCAATGCAGATGTAACAATTAATGGACAGGCTCCGGCAGATGGTGTAATTACTATGTTAGGTACAGGCATTATTAAGTTAAATCCAACATTATTACCTGATAATGCATATACAATAGTTAAGATTAAACTTGAAACAGAGGGAGAAATTATATTTGTTATTAAAAGAGGAAATCCTTCAGAGGCGCCAACAGTAGCACCGACGGAAGCACCTACAGTGGCACCGACGGAAGCCCCAACAGAGGCACCAACGGAAGCACCAACAGTAGTACCGACAGACAAACCAACGGTAGTTCCAACAAATAAGCCGACAGTAAAGCCTACACAGCAGGCAACTACTAAGAAGGTTACAGTAAAGAGAGTAAAGGTTAAGTCTGCTTCAAAGAAAAAAGTATCTGCAAAAGTAAAAATATCCCTTAAGAAAGTAAAGGGAGCAAAGAAATATAAAGTACAGGTTTCAACATCAAAGAAGTTTAAAAAAGTTCTTGTAAAGAAAACTGTTAAGAAAGCAAAATTTACTATAAAAAGCAGAAAATTAAAGAATAAGAAAAAATTATATGTAAGAGCAAAAGCTGTTAAAGTTGTAAACAAAAAAGTATACACAGGAAAATGGTCAAAGGCTAAGAGAGTAAAAATTAAGAAATAAACAGGAGGATTAGTAATAGAATGAAATTGTATAAGAAAATAGCAATGTATGCATTAGTTGCAACTTTATCCTTAGGAACATTTGGAGTGTTATCTTTAAGTGCCAAAGGAGCAAATGGCGACTATGATGGAGATATAATAACAAATCCGTGGCATGAATTATTCACCACAACATCCAATACAGGAGATTTGCCGGTAGATGAAACCACAACATCTAATAAAGGGGATTTGCCGGCAGATGAAACCACAACATCCAATACAGGAGATTTGCCGGTAGATGAAACCACAACACATAACAGAGGAGACTTACCAACAGTTGTACCTACAAAAAACAACAATCAGGCAACCACTAAAAAGAATGATACAAGAGTTAAGGTTAAGGCAACTGCTGTAAAATCAGCTAAGAAATCTAAAAAGGCAGCTAAGATTAAAATATCTCTTAAAAAAGTAAAGGGAGCAACAAAATATCAGGTTCAGATTTCAAAAAGCAAAAAATTCAAAAAAGTTGTTTTGAAGAAGACAGTAAAGAAAACAAGTTTTACACTAAAGAGCAAAAAATTAAAAAACAAAAAGAAATTGTATGTAAGAGCAAGAGCTTTGAAGAAAGTCGGAAAGAAGACATACACAAGCAAATGGTCTAAAGTGAAAAAAGTGAAAATAAAAAAGTAATGAAAATCGTACCTTGAAGTATGTTAATAACAACTACATAGAAAAAAATTATGATTGGGTAAATACAATCGTAAAATAAAGTAAAATCTCCCTTCCGAAAAAGAACAGATATTTTCGGAGGGGAGTTTTTTTTTAGAATAGGTAAGCAAATTTCATATTACATTGAGTATTAAATTGTAAAATGTTAATCTATAAAAAAGAATGTAAATAGGAGGGGGCATATGTTTAAAAAGGTTATGTCATTGCTTACTGCTGTAGCTGTTATAATAGCAGGAATACAGTTTACACCGGCTAATAAAGTCAATGCGGCGGTAACATCATCAGGGGGAAGTGGATCATGGAAATTAGTATGGTCCGAGGATTTCAACGGAAATGTAGGAAGTGGCGTTGATACTTCTGTATGGAATTATGATACCGGAAACAGCGGATGGGGAAATAACGAAATTCAGAATTACACAACAAGTACAAATAACGTTTATATTGCAGATACATCATGGGATTCGGAGTCTAGTGACGGCAGATGTCTTGCAATTAAGGCACAGAGAGAAAATGGACAGATTACATCAGGAAGACTGACAACAAAGGGAAAGCAGTTTGCAAGATACGGAAAAATTGAGTGCAAAATGCGAGTTCAAAATGGCAGTCAGTCAGGAGTGTGGCCTGCATTCTGGATGATGGGTGAAAACGGAAACTGGCCTAATTGTGGCGAAATTGACATTATGGAACACAGAAACACGGAAAACACTGCAATTGGTACATTACATTGGAATCCGGGTACTTCATTATGGGATTCATATAATCATGTGTATGCAGGAAGTGAAACAAACGGTCAGTTTGGTTACATAGGAAGTATTGAACAGTGGCACAGATATTCAGTGGAATGGTACGGAGATGTAATGAAATGGTTTGTAGATGATACATGCTATGAAACCATGAGTATTTCAAATGCAACAATGGAAGAATTTCAGCGAAATCATTATATTTTGTTAAACCTTGCCATTGGAGGCCCAAATACACCGTTTACCCAGTATCAGACTGTAAGTGACAGCTTTTCCAATGCGATTATGTACGTTGACTACGTAAGAGTATATCAGGGTTCAGATTCTGACTTTGTAATAAATAAAAAGACAGAAAACGTTACTCAGCCTACACAGGTAGATGACGGATACACAACATGTGCATCAGATAATACTGTAAACCTTGGAAGCTGGAATTACTATGTAGGTTCATCCTGGGCAGGAACTGCAGCAAGATATAAAGGTGGTTCAGACTTAAATGATTTTTCATTGAAAGTTACGGCAAGCGGCGGACAGGAATGGGGAATGAATGCCCATACAAAGAAATTAAGTGTTACACCGGGACACACATATTCATATAGTGTAACAGTTAATTCCAATCAGGCAGGAGCTTCGGTCTTCATGAAGGATGAAGTTGGAGATATTAATTTTGACACAAAAACATTAGTATCAGGAGATAATGTTTATTCAGGAACATTTAAACCTACCAATGACACGGTACAGTTTATGTTTGATTTAGGAAAAGTTGCCGCAGGAACTACATTAAACTTTAAGAATGTAACTCTTACGGACACTACTCCTTCAGTAATTGAAACAACGAAAGCACCTGAACCGACAACTGTTAAGCCGGTTACAGGTGATGAAGAATGGATAACAGTAGACAATTCAAATAACATGTATTCATATGCAAGTGCAGATAACATTACTGTTGTAAATGTACAGCATCCGGGATTTGCCAATGCAGATGGAATATACATGAGTACAAAGGTAGCCATAGGTTACGTTACAATTAATGGAAATAAAGTAGGAAATGAATCAGTGGCAATTGACGGTGCAGGAGCGGTTGTATATTTAACAGCACTTTCAGGGACATCAACAGTGGCATATTATGCACAGGATGGAACTTTACTGGGAAGCGTTCACATTAAAAAGAATGAAACCGTACCTGAAACAACTGAGGCTGTAACAGAAGCTACTACAGAGAGGGAAACTCATGACATGAGTAAAGACCCGGACGATATATCAAGAATTTATGTAGTTACAGATGATGCTAATCCAACAATCACAAAGGAAAGTAAAACACCGGGTACAATAACCGTTATAGGTGGAGAAGACGGTGTGAATTCCGTAAGTGATACAGGAACAATTAAATTAAGAGGAAATTCAACATCTTTGGCAGATAAAGCCGCTTACAATATATCCTTTAGTTCTAAGCAGACATTATTTAGTGGTGCTAAGGCAGCTAAAAAGTGGTGCCTTTTGGCAAATGCATTTGATAAGACCCTTATCAGAAATAAACTTGCAATGGAACTTGGAAAAGAATTGGGAATGGTGGCAACACCGGAGGAACATTATGCAGACCTATACATTAACGGACAGCTTAAGGGAACATATCTGGTAAGTGAGCCGGCAGACAATGGAAGATCAGGAGTTTCTTATGATGAAACAAATGATAAGGAAATGATGTTTGAGTTAGAGGCTGACAGAGAAGAAGCAGGAGCTACATATTATACAACAAATCTTGGTGTAAGATTCGTAGTGGAGGATCCGGAAGGCTTAGGAACAGACACTGCTAAGTATTCAAACTGGGTGAACACATTATCAGCTTTTGAAACGGCATTAACCGATACGTCTTCAGACAAAGTGTTAGACTGCATAAATGTAGATTCATTTGTGGATATGTATATTGTAAATGAATTATTTAACACGGTTGATTTTGGTTACAGTTCAGTTAAGTTCTATACAAAGGAAGATGCAAAGGGAAATACAATTATATATGCAGGGCCTTTGTGGGATTTTGATTTGTCATCAGGAAATTCATCTGTGGAAGAATGTAGAAAGACAGATGCTTTCAGATGTCAGCAGGTAAATACGTGGTTTGGATACTTAATGAAGAATAGTACCTTTAAAAATAAGGTTATTTCAAAATTTAGGTCAATGCAGCCACAGATTCAGAATCTTTACAGCGAAAATTCTTTAGGAATTAGCAGAATAAATGCTAACTTGAATTATATGGGAAAATCAAAAGACAGAAACTATTCGGCAATAAGTGAAGGCGGTGCAGGCTGGAGCCAATCAACACCGGATTCGGCTGAATACAAATATTACCCATATGGATATAGTACATTGTCACCATACATTAATTATACATATGATGAACATGTTGAATATCTCACTAACTGGTTAGAAACAAGAAATAAATGGATGTGCAGCCAGTGGAATATTAATTATAATACAGCGGGAAGTGAAACAATCAGTACAGACATTGATATTACAGGATATCAGATGACCTCTTCATTAAACGGCATAGCAGGAAATATGGGTATGCGTGTTGTATATGAGGTAGAGCCTACAGTTAATGGAAAGGAAGTTTCCGAAAAAGGACTTATTTACGGACTGGTTTATGGAAACAATCCAATAAGTGAATCAGATTTAACATATGATTCATCCAGCGATTACGTAAAGAGATATATGGCTACCGATGCAGGAAAGTCAAGTGTTCAGTTAGGAGATTCAGAAACAGCATCATACTATGTAATGACAATGAGCTGTGATGCAGGAGATGGAACAGATAATGTAACAGCTAATGCATTTACTGCTAAATACTATGTAAGAGCATATGCAAAGTTAGCAGATGGCTCCATAGTTTACAGTAATGTGGATTCATATACTGTATACGATATTGCAGATTATATTTATCAGAATCAGTTAGTAAGCAACAAGTCTTCATATGACTATTTATATACTAAAATATTGAAATATGTAAACAGCAGTTATAAAGAGGGAGATTACGACTGGGGAAACATAGTGGTAAAATAAATGGCACACAAATAGTACATAAGGAGCTAAATACGAAAGAGGGTATTTGGCTCTTTTAAAATAAAAAAAGGAGGTACAAAATGAATAAGTTTAAGAAATTTATTTCATTATTGCTTGTTGCAACCATGATTGTTACATTTTGCCCTAATGTTAGCATAGGACAAAGTGTTGAAGTAAAAGCCGCAACTTCAGGAATAACTAATGGCGCAACTTACACAATTGTATCTGCATATAATGGAAAGGCAATAACCCAGACTGACCTTTCAACATTTTATGCAAATTGCGTAGTTTGGAATACAGATGCAATGAGTAATTTAGCAAGATGGACATTAAAGAAAACGGGAGATTATTACAATATTACCAATGCAGTATCCGGTAAGAGCATAAAAATAACCGGAAAAAATAATGGTGATAATATGGATTTAAACGGTAATGATAATTCTGATAACTACAGATGGAAACTGGTGCCTATTACATCAGGAACCTATGCAGGATGTTACTATATTGTTTCAGCGGTAAAGAATGATAGCGGTGAGGAAGAATATGCTGAAATTATTAGTGACGATGACAAAAAGAATACCGACGGTGCCCAGGTGAGACTATGGACAAAGTCAAAAAGCGTAGATTATGAGCCACGTCAGATATGGAGAATCCAGAAAAGTGACGTGGAGGATGCAACTTTTACAGAGGCAATGGCTGATAAGGCATTAGAGGCATTTAAAAATAAGTATTATGTAAAAAATTCAACCACAGGATATAACAGTTTAGGTGGCGGTTTCTGGGGAATTGCCGAAGTTATGGAAGCTATGCTTGATGGATATGAAACTACAGGTAAATCTATTTATAAAGAAATGTTTCAGAATACATATAAAGATTTCATAGCAAGAAACGGAGATTATTGGTCAAATAATGATTTTAACGATGATATAGCCTGGGCTGTACTTGATTCAGTAAGAGCATATTTATTATTTGGAGACCAGAGTTACTTAGATATTGCAAAGAAAAACTGGGACTTCATGTATAAAAGAGGAACAGAAGGAAGAACAGACGGACTTATCAGATGGTCTCATGAAAACGGAAGAGGAGACGGAACCACATCATGTATTAATGGTCCTGCCACAGTAGGAGCCTGTTATCTTGCAATTGCAACAGGGGACGAAAGTTACTATACCAAGGCAAAAAGCGTATTTGATGCATGGAGAAACAGTTCATTGTATGTAAGAGAAGGTGATGATGCAGGACATGTATGGGATAGTCCAGGAAACAACTGGCGTTCTACATATAATCAGGGAACTTTCCTTGGAGCTGCAATTATGCTTTATGAAAAATATGGAACACAGCAGTATTATGATGATGCATGTAATGTAATGGCAAATACGGTAAAAGGCCTTTGTTACAATAATATTCTTAAGGAAGAGAACACAAACTCCGGTGACCTTTCAGGTATGCGTGGTATCCTTATGAGATATATGAGAAAGTTCATTGTAGATTTTAATAAAGGCGAGTATCTTTCATTCTTTAAGGACAATGCAAAAGTAGCATGGATGAATAGTAATTCAAAGGGAATTATGCAGTGTTCATGGCAGAAAAAGGCAGCAGAAGATGCTACATGGGATTCTTTTGCAGCATATAATGCTATTTCACTTATGGCAAATATTCCTACATATGCAGACAGTTTAGAGAGAGATGCATATTCAAACATTGAAGCAGAAGATTTGGACTACTGTAAGGGACTTATTTCAGAAAATTCCAGTGGAAGTAGTGGTGGCAGAAGTTTAGGAGGCGTAAAGAACGGATACTATGCTGCTTACTATAACATTGATTTTGGAGAGACAGGAGCGTCAAAGCTGACTTTCAAGTATTCAAGAAGTACCGAAACAGAAGGCGCAAATGGAACCATTGAATTTAGACTGGGAAGTACAACAGGTCCTCTTATAGCAAAGGCAAGTATTGAAAATACAGGAACATGGCAGAATTGGAAAGAAGTTACAATTGAGACGGCACGTATTACAGGAGTACAAAATGTATATGTAGTATTTAAGGCGGATACTGATCATGTTTGCAATTTTGACTATTTTAAATTTACAAAGGCAACAAATGATGACCAGGGATACTTTTTCTTAAAGTCAGATTCATCTAATCAGTATGCAGTGTGTAAAAATGGAAGCAGCGATACAACAATTATTGCATGCAGCAACAACAGAGATGAATGGGAACAGTTTAAGATAATTAAGAACAGTGACGGAACAGTTTCCTTTAAGTCATTAATATCCGGAAAATATATATGCATGGTAAGTGAAGGTTCATATCTTACTGCAAGTACATCAGCAATTTATAACGGAGAAAAGTTCGTTATAGAAAGATTTGCATCAGATACAAGTAAGAGTAAACAGTTTGCCATTAAATCCATTGCCAACGGAAAATATCTGGCAGTTGATCCAAGTGGAGATAAGGCAATTCTTTCAACTTCCGACAGTATAGGTGGTTCATGGGAGACATTCCATATGGAAACTGTAAACGGTGAATGGATAGTACCGGATGGAACTACTTTGGTAGACAGCGCATATAAAAATGCATTCTCAAAAATAGAAGCTGAGAAAACAGACGATTTCAACGGAACAATTAATTATGATACATACCTTGGAAATACCAATGATGGAGAGTGGGCAAGATACGATAGTGTAAGATTTACTAAAACTGCAAAGAGCATCATAATGAAATATTCAGTAAGAGGTAAGATTGCTACCGGAAAGGTTTCATTGTATTTAGACAGTTTAGACGGAACACCTGTCGGTGAATTTTATCTTACAGAAACAGCTGAGGACAGTTGGGATGCATATGTTGAAAAACAGTTTGCGCTGAAAACTGAAATAAGCGCCGGAGTACATAATGTATATCTTAAATTTACACCGGACAGTGGAAAGACATATGTAGGAAATATTGACTATTTCTTATTTAGCGATGAAGCTTATGTGGAACCGACTATGGAAAGTGGAAGCATTAAAATAGAAGGATATCAGATAAGTGCTACCCGCAAAGGCAGCAGGGTTGTCGGAACCGACAATAGACGGAAAGAATGTTGTAGGATGGGGATTAATTTACGGAGTAAATAAAGCAGGTGGAAACACCTTTAATATCTCTGATGATGATATGCGTGTAAACAGTGACAGTAAGTATGTTGCAGCTTTAGATTCCACATCGCAGGGAACAACAGATACTGTATTTGGAAGCTCAGACACAGCTACATATTTTGTAAGGACAACGTTATTTGGTTCATTTACTTCGGTAGAGTATTCGGCAGAATACAAAATCAGAGCCTATGCAAAATTGTCAGACGGAACTTACAGATACAGCACTGTTAAGAGTTATTCAGTATATGATATTGCAGATGTTTTGTATAAGAATGTTAAGATGAATACAATCACTGCACATGAGTATCTTTACAACAGCATTTTGAAAGTTGTAAATCCAAATTATGCTGAGGTTGATTACAGCTGGGGAAATGATTTAGTAGGAACAAATTAAAATTTAATATAATTTAATGAAGCTGCCATACGGGATAACATCAAAGCCGGTATGGCAGTTTTTTTCTGATTTAGTTTACAAACTATCTTAATAGAATTGAACGTTAAACCTAAAAAGCGAATAAAAACACATAAAAAAAAGGACACCTGAAATAAAAAAATGTCACTCTAAATGATAAAGAATTAAGTTTATAATTAATGTGTATAAATGTTTGCCATAGGCAGATAACAAATTTGGATCATTAAAGGAGGGAAAAAAGTGAAAGGATTAAAAAGGGTAAAAACATTTTTAACGTTGTTCCTTTCAGTCTGTATGGTATTCACATCAGTAACACCAACAGATTTAACTAAAGTCTTTGCAGAAGATGTAAAGACCACAGTGTATTTTTACAATGCATCAAATTGGAGTGGAGTAGGAATACATGGGTACAATGACAGTGTAAGCGGTCAGTACACAGGAGACTGGAACACGACATTTATGGAAAAGGATGGAGATACAGGCTGGTATAAATATGAAATTAATGCAGATGTATCTCAAAATTACATTGATGTTATATTCTTTGATAAGGGTGACCCGGAAGGAGATCATGCTACACATAGAAGCCTATGTAAGGTAAATGACAGAGAGTATGTTTATTTTTCCATGAATGGTGCCAAGTATTGTTCTAAGCTTGCAGCAGAGGTGGCTTTAGGAAAGGTAGAAAGTTCCAAGGTTAAGAATGCTTTTTCAGGAACAAAAATAGCAGGTAATGTTATTGAGGCAGAGGACAATGACGATAAACATGCAGATATTAATAATGAAACAAACACAGATTACGGTCAAAGTGGTACAGGAAATATAGCCCATGTAAATGACGGAACCTGGACTATGTATAATGTTAACTTTAACCGTGCAGCTTCAAAGTTTACAATAAGATATTCTGCAAAAAGTACAGTTGCAGGGGGAACTGTCAATGTATATTTAGACAGTATGGACAGCACACCTGTGGCAACTGTTGAAGCAACAGAGACAGGCTCAGAATGGAGTAATTTTGTATATAAAACAGTAGATGCCAACATACCGTCAGGTATTCATCAGGTGTACCTTAAATATTCCACATCTAAGGACTGGTGTGCTAATGTAGATTGTTTTTATTTTGAATCACCTTATGTGGATGCAGTAGGAACTCATGAAATAGAAAATGCTCATGAGACAATTTTAGGTCCGGCTAATGGCAGGGAAGTAAGTAGTAGTGGTAATTTCTCAAATGGAGCAGCCATTGGAGGTTTAAATACATGGGAGGCAGATGGCAGAGCCTACACTACCACATATGTTAATGCCAAAAATGCAGGTACATACACATTGAAATTAAAGTATTCATTAGAATGTGGAAAGGACACAAGAATTGATTATAGGATAAATGGTGATACTGACAGAGATTGGAGATCATGGACTTTAAAAGACCACAGTTCTTCATGGGATGAGGTAAAGGAATTTACAACTACGGTTTCACTTAAAAAGGGAATAAATGCCATTGATATTACAGGAGCCGTTAATACCGGTACTGATTGGAAATGGGTACGTTTAGATAACTTTGAACTTTCATATGTTTCTGAAAATAATTACAGCAAAAAAGCTTTCAGTTCAAGGGAAAATGTAGAATTAAACGGAGTACAGTTAGATGCAGGCCCTAAATCCTCAGGCAACATTGGAGGAGATGAAGGGGGAAAACTTACAGGTATAAAAGGCGAAGGATATGCAGAATATGATGTATATTTTGACAGAAAGGCATCAGGAGTAACCCTGTCATATTCTGTTGCAACGGATTGTGGTGGAACTGTTGAAATGTATGTGGATTCCATGAGTGGAGCACCGGTTACAACCTTTGACTGTAACGACACTACAGGAGGTTGGAGCGCTTATGTAACCAAAACGGTGGATGTAAATATACCTGATGGAAACCATAAAATTTACTTTAAGGTAATACCTAGAATTGCCAACAGTTATTCAGTAAACCTGGGATGGTTTAAGTTTGCATATACTCCGGAAGAAATGAATATAAGACATGAAGCAGAAAATGCCCATGCATATACTAAAGGTTCGGCATCAGGTGAATATAGCCTTGAAGTATTTTCAAATTATTCAGGAAAAACAGCTATAGGTGGCATGAATACATGGCCAAATGACGGACGTGCATATCTTACACAGTATGTAAATGTAAAAGAAGATGGTTGTTATAACATAGTTGTGGGATACGCAAATGGCGGAGAATACGATACCAACATTGATGTTCGTGTAAACAGTTCTGATGATAGTGCATGGAAAAGTATTTCTGCACCAAAGACAGGTGGCTGGAACAGTGTAGGTGAAATAAAAGCAACTGTAGAATTAAAAGCAGGAGTTAATTATATTGATATTACCGGTGCTTCAAATATCTTGTACAACAAAGATAATACATGGCAGCAGGTAAATATTGATTACTTTGACATAGAGGATGACAACATTGCCAAAGGAAAAAAGGCATACGCTGAAAGTGAACAAAAAGAGGGCGAAACAGTTTATCCGGCAGATAATGCAGTTGATGGAGACAGTTCTACAAGATGGGCAAATAATAACGAAGGCGGATGGATTTATGTAGATTTAGAAAGCCTTTATGAAATAGAACGTGTAGAGGTATTGTTTGAAACAGCATATGCAAAGAGTTTTGAAATACAGACTTCAAAGGATGGAAAAACATGGGTTACATCAAAAACAGTTTCATCGGAGGATTTTATAGGGGATAAAAATATTAAAAATGACGGGACTTATAATGGAAAAGTATTGTACACATCAAAAGACACATGCCTTGGAAAGGCAAGATATGTAAGAATTAAAGCTAATGAAATGAATTCTTATCATAAGAAAATGTCTATATATGAGTTAAAGGTATATGGTACAAAAGTTCCAGGTTATCTGACAGATGTGGCAGTAAATAAGGATATAACATGTGATAGTGCAAGTACCGTAAATCCTGCAAAGTATGCTACAGATGGAAAAGATACAACTAAATGGACAGCAGGCAGCACACACCCTGAATATACAATTGATTTAGGCAGGGAATATGGATTACGCAGTATAGATTTAAAGTATTCTAATGCTTATGCTAAGTCATTTAAAATTGCAACATCTAATGATGGAACAAATTGGAAGGATTTAAAAAATGTTTCTCAGTGGACTGAGCCGGGTAGTGCATCAGGATTAGGTGGAGACAAGATATTAGGATATAGTTTTCATTTTGATGAGGTTAAAGCACGGTATGTTAAACTGTACGTTGATGAATGTGCAGACACCTCCCTTGGAATATCATTATATGAATTTGAAGTTTGGGCTAAGGATAATCAGAAGTCTGATTATTGGAATGAAGTAGGCAGCAAATCCCTTGGTGTTTACCCTGTATCAAAATTACAGGATACAAAATACGAAAATTCAGTAAGTGATACATATCCTTTAGGCGTTATAGATTCATCCCTTGTAACAGGAGATATCCTGTTATCAGGTGACACATATGAGGTTGTGTATGATTCAGGCAACAGAAATGTGTTCTTCTATGTTAATCCAAGAGACATAAACGTAGATTACGACAAGCAGGAAGTATTCTGGTCTAATGGTAATAGCGGAGCATCTCTGTGGGGAGCTGACAACCACGATGAAAATATTGCAAAATATATTGCAAAACAACAGGCAACGGTACAATATCAGTTACCGGAAAATTTGGATTTTGGTGACAGTGATTATGTAACTACACAGATTGGATGCAGAATATATAATCGTTCGGATATTGGAACTGACGGATATCCTGTAAGTGGAGCAAAACCGGTATTTTCAATAAAATTTAATCTTAAAATACTAAACTCCCATGGAATTTACATTGAGGATTCAATTATGAAAAATGGTACCCTTAATGTAAAGAATGCAGGTTCAGATACAACTTATTCATGGGAAAAAAGTGAAGATGGTAAAAATTGGCAGACAGTATCAGAAAAGAGAAAAGATGTACAGGTTATAAGTAATAACGGAGCGAGTGTAAATGTTGCTGATGACTTAGGTGGAGGATACTACTATAGAGTTAAAGCCGAAAATGGCAAGTGGTCACAGCCTTATTATGTTCAGTATTATAACAATGTTCAAAACGGTGATTTTGAGTTTCCTGCAATGTTTTCACATGATGAGGAAAAAGATAAGTCAATGGATGCAAGATTCCCATATAACTCAAATGGTGATGAGCAGCAGTATCCTAACGGATTTGACGGATTATTCTGGAAAACAACAGGACCGGGATATTACAACACCCGTAACCGCCATAAAACAACTCATGATATTGAAATTGTAAATGGAAGAAACTTAAGAACTGACAGTGAGGCAAAACAGCAGGTCGGATTCTCGGTTTCACAAAAAGATATGTATGGTGATAATTCCCATGGCGACCAGTTCGCAGAATTAAACTGTGAGGAACAGGGAGCATTATATCAGGATATACTTACAACACCGGGTTCAGAATGTTACTGGGATTTAGACCATGCAGCAAGAAGGGTATCAAATGGAGCAACAAACTCCATGCTTGTTGTGGCAATGTCTACTAATGATGCCTTAAATTACACAAAGGATACTGAAATTGAAAAAATTGTTAATGCTGCTAAAGATCAGGGAGTTACAGGTGCAGTATCAACTGAATACGAGAACGGAAAGGTAATTTCTTTAGATAATGGAGTACAGGCTACAGTTTGGAAAGTTACCAGCACCGCTACAGCAGGTGAGTGGAAACATAATAGTGGTAAATATACAGTACCTGTTGCTGACAAGAACTATTTAACAAGATTTTTCTTTGTATCTATTGATGGTACAGATGGAAACAGAACAATAGGTAACCTTCTTGACAATGTAACTTTTGAACAGAAGAAGCAGTACAAGATTAAGTATGTTGTAAACGGGGAAGAAGTATATACAACAACAGGTATTGTTGCCCCTTATGACAGAGTAGACATACCGGATACTCTTCCGGAAGATGTTAAGGATAGTGATGGAAATCACATTAATCTTTCAGAATACACGTTAAAAGAAAGCAACATATTAAAATATAAGAGGGATTCAGAAGGAAACATTATATATGATGGAACAACTCCTCGTACAGAAGAAAAGGGATATTACATTGATAATAATGACAGAAGATTTACTGTAGCGTATGACCATGATACATTAATTCTTTACTATCAAAGTGGAATAGTTACCCTTACTAAAAGAGTGGAGGGACTGACGGAAATACCTGATGATTATAAGGTAAAACTTACCGTAAAAGATGGAAATAATGAAAAGTATACAAAGACTTTTGCAAAAAGTGATTTTACCGCAATTGATAATGCAGACGATGAGAAATCAGATAGTTTCTTTGCAACAGTTTCTTTTGAGGCAGCAGGTGTTTTAAATTCAGGAAAGAAATATACGGTAACAGAGGAAGAGGTTAAAACGATGATTGGAACTTCATTCTATCTGTCACAGGTAACAGCCGGAAAAACAGTGAATAGTGTTCCTGTTTCTGAATTATCAAAAACCTCTGTTTCATATAGTGGTACAGCTTTTGTATATAACCCAAATACTGATAACAGCGAGTTATTTGTAAATACATATAAGCCAACCCACAAAGTAACCATTGAGAAGAAGGTTGCAGGAAATATGGGGGAACAGGAAAAGCTATCAAAGAGTTTTAACTTTACGGCAGGTATTGCATTAGGAATGGAAAGCGTAAATGCTGTATTGTGTACAGATACTTCTGTTACAAACAGTGAAAAAGGAAAGTACAAATTTAGCTTGAAAGATGGAGAAAGTATTTCATTTATTGTATATGACGGATGTGCCATAACAGTTACTGAACAGAAAGAGGAATGGTATTCTACTACTTATACAGTGGGTGGAGTGGATACTTCAATAAATAAAGAAGCTAAGGTTGAAGATAATTTCGACCCATTCGTGACAACAAATGCAATTAATAAAGATGTAAATATCTTATGTACAAATACAAGTGAAGACTTAGGTGATGTAGAAGTACAGGGATATCAGATGAACGTCAGCAATGTAAAGGGAGCACCGGCTGAGTTCTCGCCATCATTCAGAGTTGTTTGCCGTGTAAGCAAAAATACAATTAAGAGAAGAAAAGTTGTAAAGGCAGGAGTTATTTTTGGAACAGCCAACGCAGTGGGAACAGGAGCAGATGCAGTTAAGAATCTGACGATTCCTAAATCCTCAAATCTGAACAATGACGGAACAGCAGGAGCAGAAAAGGACGGTGTAGATGGAAAAATAAAGGATAATATATATTATCACGAAGAGACCACAGGTGGATATTATGGAGACTGGACAACAAGAGAGGACGACCCACATCCATATACACATTGGAATTATTATGCTCTTACTTTCTATGCTACATCCTATATGTATGGAATGTTGACACAGAATTTAACATACCGTGCATATGCAGTTGTAGAGGGAACGGCAGATAATTATGATTATCAGGAAGATGGCAAATACTATAAGTATGAGTATGGCAATGACATATATACAATTAATATGTACGAAATTGCCCGGAACCTTTATGAGAATCAGAAAATGAGTACACAGACTGCTCATAACTATCTGTACAATAACGTTCTTAACATAGTAAATATGGACAAAAACAGATTACAAATTGCCAATGCCATGATGGTTAAACTTAATATTAAATCTAAAGGTCATGATTATAATCTTGTAAATGCATGCTACAAAAGTATGTATGATTATGTACATTGTCTTGGAGGATATAAGTATAGTCAGAGGGAAAGTTCAGTGCCAAATAAAGATTTTGCCATGAAGAAGTACAATACAGACGGAAGTATTGGTGATTATAATAAAGAGCTTCTTGAAAGGTTAAATACGGCTTCAGGCACAAATTATGATACTCTGTCCCAGTGGATTTACTACGAAGTTGAAAAAACAGAGGTAAACAAATCACCGGGCAGCTACTATACAGGATACTACAGGATGTCACAATATTCCTGGAACAACGGAATAATAACAGATTATGATGTGGATAAAGAGTAATCAGATACGGAGGTAGTAAAAATGAGAAAATTATACGAAACACCTGAAATCCTGGTTACCAAGTTTGATGTTAATAAAAGGGTTATGTTGGAATTAGAAACAGGAAATGAAAAGCCGGGAGACAAATGGAATGCCGGAGTGGATATAATAAGTGGTAATTACGATAATCCGGACTTAGATTTGCTTGGTTAGTGTGGTTTTTAGCATATAAGACGTATAGGAAAGTGAGATAAATATGAAAGTAATATATAAAAAAATAATTGCATTTATCTGTGTGCTATCAATGATTGTATCAACTTTTGCAATGAATCCCGGTACTGTAAGTGCAGATACTGATGTAGACGGATTCACTCAGCTTTCAACAACTGAAGACGTTGATCAGACATTGGGAAAATGGTCAAAGATATATAAGGCAAGTAAATGGGCACAGCCTACAGATGTATCCATAAAAGGAGAAGGAACTTCTTTTGATGATTTAGTAATCAAAATCAACTCCTCAAATGGGGCTACAACAGGTGATGAAAGGTGGGCAATACAGGCACACTATCCTGTGTCAGGGCTTGATGCATCAAAAACATATAAATGTACCATAAAGTACACATCAACAAAGGCAGGAAATATGTTATATAAACCTGACGGAATAGCAGGTAGGAATGACAAGATTTATCCGGCAGTTGAAGGTGAAAATACTATAACAGATACAATTACGGGAGTGACAGGTTTTACGGCGGTGTTTGCATTATGTGGTATGCCGAATGGATGTATAGTGGATTTTACATCAATTTCAGTTGTAGAGGAAAGTGAAGAAACAACTACAACTTCGGAACCTGTTACAACGCTGGAAATTATAGACGGAACAGAGTTACTTAAGGACACGGAATTTGAGGAAGGTAAGGTTACTCATTGGGATGAATATGGTGGAAATAAATACACTAATCAGGGCAATGGAAAGTTAAAAGTTGAAATTCCGGCTTATGAAAGTGGTGATAACTGGGCAACACAGTTAGTTCAGAAGAATATTCAGTTGTATGAAGGTAAATGGTATGTGGCGCAGTTTAAAATCACTTCTGATGTGGATAAGTCATTTCAGCTTTTGATTCAGAGTGATGGAAACAGTGGTGGTGACTGGACAGTATTTGCTAAGGAGGATGTTGATGTTTCGGCAGGGGAAACTAAAACAGTTCAGATACAGTTTCAGGCAAATCAGAGCACAGCAGCTAATGTATTGTACGGAATAATGATGGGTTACATTAATGGTGCCAGTAAAGCAGCCAATGTTACAATTGAGAATGTAAGCCTTAAGGTGTATAACGATGAACAGCAAATTAGCGGAACACAAACTGTTTTACTTACCAGTAATGATGTTTCAGTATCAGGCTTCCAGATGAAAACCAACTGGTCTGAGGAAGATGAAAATCAGGGATTAGTGGGATTTAGAACAGTATGTAAGGCACCAAACGTTGGCGGTAAGGTTACAGTTGGAAAGGTTTCCTACACAGTTGCTAAATTCGGAACTCTTTATACAATAGAGCCGGACAAGGGTATTCCTGATGGAACATCATTTACAGCTTCAGGAACATTATTAAAAAGTTACAATTTAAATGATGAAACAGCAGAAACTGTTAATCCTTTTACTCTTGCAGCTACAGCTACGGAAAATGCCATTAAGGAGAAGGACGATACATATTCATCATATGTACAGACAATGCAGGATACAATTGATAACCTTCACCCGGGAAATAAAATACATGTAAGAGCTTTTGTGGTAACAACAGGTGGAACAATAATTTACAGTACAAAATCTGTTTCTACATGTATTGCAAGGGTGGCATCATACATGTATCAAAAGAGTCTGGCATCTAATTACAGAGGCCATGAATATCTTTATAAAAGTATTCTAAACGTAGCACAGTTTGTTCCGGCAGAAAAGTATACGGGATATTTTACAACTAAAGATAATCCATATTACAGAGATTCTAAGGTTGTGTATGGATGGAATGACAATCTGTATACACCGGATGGTGACGATTATATGAATATAAAACCGGATGTATTTTTAGGAAAAGACTATCTAAGTGCAACTACAGGCTATAGTGGTGATCCGGCTAGTGTAAATAAAAATACCAGAGGTGGGGTTATAAGCATTTCCGGTGTTAAATATGATAATGGTATTTCCACAAATGCCAATGGTTACTTTGAATATAGCGTTCCTAAGAATGCAAAATACTTTATGGGAATTGCAGGTATAGATGATAGTGTGGTAAGTGATGCTAACTATGTCAAGGCATCAGTTAAATGTGAAGTATCTTTTGACGGTTTTACTGCAATAACTACAGGTGTATTAACCTACGGAAAGTCACAATACATTAAAGTGGAAGTTCCACAGGGTGCCACTAAGGTGACAATTAAATTTAACGATGCAGGAGATGGAATCCTCTGCGACAGAGCTTCCATGGGAAATGCTGGATGGTTGGTTGATAAAAACTATTAGGAGTAAACTACTAAATATACTAATTGGGTAAATACTCTTACAAATTTTGAAACAGCACTGAAAAATACATCTTCAGATGACGCTCTTAAATATATTGATACAGATTCCTTTGTGGATATGTATATAGTTAATGAGTTGTTTAAAATCGTGGATTTTGGCTATAGTTCAGTTAAATTCTATACGAAATAGGATTCATCAGGAAATGAATGGATATGTTCTCAGTGAAATATAAACTAAAAAGTTAAAAAGAAAGCGCATTGGATTTTTACGAGGCCAGTGCGTTTTTTTTGATTTAAAAAGCCAAAAACTAAAAATGTTTTCTTAATTTAAAAAAATATAAACTTAAACAAATAAATAAATATAAAAAATATACAAGTTAAACGATAAACTACGACAAAAAAACAATACAAACTATAAAAAATAAGAAAAAATATGTTGAAACAAATAAAAGCATACAATCAGCCTACAAATAGGGAATATTGACATTAAGAATATGAAAGTGATAGTATACAAATGAAGTGTTTTAGAAAGTTTGGACATCAGGGTAGGCATGAAAAATAAAGGAGGTTTTTATGAAAGGAAAAGGAGCAAAGACTATCAAAAAAGTGGTGTCAATAATTTTGGCACTGGCTATGGTGGTAACAGGTGTTAATTATACACCGGTGTCAGTTAATGCTGCAGATAGGATTTCAATACAGTTAAATGGCAAAACATATACTGTTGAAAGCACGTCATCATCAATTGTCGGTTATGTTATGGGAACGGCAGACAATACAAGTGATGTGAATGCCAGATTTGTATTCCAGTGGGATGCGTCAACCGGACCGCGTCAAGTTACGGCTGTAGTTAAACAGGGAGAGGAAACAAAGGAAACATTAGAAAATCAAACTAATGGTTTTGGAATATATATTAAAAATATTCAAAACTACGAAGATGGCGATTATGTTATTACAATAACTGATAACAATGCCGAATCTACTCAGCAGGCTACAGTTAAATTGACAGTTAGTACATATGCATCAGACAAAGCACCGGATTATTCAGGTGTAACAGTAGCAGATAATGACTGGACAGAATTAGGAACAGGTGCAGAGGGAGAAAAGTGGTACATATCTAATTCTTATTTTACAGCATTAGCAGGCTCAGGATTCAGACAGATGGTTTCAAAAGGAAGCGAACTTACTTACATTGATAAGGATAATATTACGGTCACAGGTCCTGCAATAGGATTTGGTATACCTTCTCAGGAAAATTTTGAATCTGCATGGGTTAATGACACAAAGCTTGCCATAGGTGATAAGTTCTTTAAAAGTAAGACAAATGTTCCGGATGTGTTAGCATTATCACAGGACTTATTTAAGGATGGCGAGATTTCATATATTACAGTAAGATACAAAGATGGTACTGACAAAATTATTCCTGTGAAAAGAGACAAGATTCTACTTAAACCGGAGGTAGTTCTTACTAATAACAGTGGAACCATAACAGCCGAAGCAGATGTGAAAGGTGGCGTTACTAATTATAAGCTTACATATGTTTCAGGTGGAAATACAGTTACGGTAGAAAGTAATGAACTTACCATTGAAGAGGGAAAGGTTAAGTACACATTCACTAAAAATACGGCTCCTGATAATAATACAGAGGTTACTGTTTTAAATAGTGATACAGGTGATAAGATAGCGGTGGCAAAAGCATTTGCTGATTTGGTTATAACAGGTGTTGAAACAGATGGAGTTGCTACTGTCGGCAACGTTACAGGATTAAAGATAAATGTAAAAAATATCGGTGTTGCACCTGCAACATCAACGGAAAATAACAGAGTTTACTATTTAGTGGAGGCATTAAGCGATTATGCCGGCGACGTTGAAATAACTAAGGCATATGTTGATGTGGCTGACGGTCTTGCACCAAATGAAACAACAACTGTAGAGGGAATTGAAATTAAACCAAAAGCTGCAAAAGAAATAAAAATGTATGCTTACGCAGATGAACATAATGCAGTAGCAGAAAGTGACAATGGAGTTTCTGATAAAAACAGATACGAGTTTTCAATTAATCCTACATTGTCGGGAACACTTAAAGTGGAAAATGTTGGCGGAGTGGTTACTGCAACATGGGCTAAGAATGAGGCATCAGATGAACCATTAGGCTATGTTTTATCATATTATTCCAATGGTGTTTTAAAAACTATTGAAACAGGTAACACAACCACAACATCTGTTATTAGTGAAAAGATTGATTATAAATCAACAATAACCATTGCATCTAAGTATTCAGACGGAAATGCAGTGTTTGCACAGCAGGTAGCATTACCTGACCTTAAAATTAAATCAGTTCAGTTAAGTGGTGGAGTAAGTGAAAATCAATCTGAAATTTATAAAGGAAAAATGTTTAGTGTCAAGGTAACATTTGAAAACGTGGGAATTACTGAAGTTCCTAAGTCCAGTGGATATGTTAATCCGGATACGGGAGAAATGCCTGATTACGGAAAGTGGATAATGGTTTCATTAGACGGAACTACTAACGTGGCAGGTTATGATGATGCAGGAAAAACACAGTTTGTTAGCGAAGGTGTATGGCAAGGCGTTAATATAAATAGTGAGCATTCAGTTACATTTGACAGACTTGTTTCACCATTAGAAGGTGCTACGGAATTTACGGTTAAAGTAGATTCACCATCCTTTACAGGAACTGAAGCTGAAGGCTTTATATCAGAATCAGACGAAACAAATAACAGCCTTACAGTTACTAAGAATACAGTTAAACCAGTTGAAGGTAAGGAAATGGACTGGACTAAGTTTAAATCAACTGATGTTAATAACTTAGACGAAAATGGAAATCCATATATTATTATTAATAATGGAAGTGATAAAAGATATTTAGAGTACAAAGTTTTAGATGCATCAATTACTGATGTTGATTATGCAGATATTATGACCGATGTTAGTGCATATAGTGGACAATTTATAAGGTTTTTGATTAATAATGGATTACCTATGGTAAAATCAACAGGCGGTACAATTACATCAAAGATGTATTTTGCCCAGGTTTCTTCATATACTGCTGAAAATTATACAAAGGATATGGACGCAGATATAAACTATGGAACTGAAAGAAAAGTAAACGACGGTGTTTTACAGACATGGGATGGAAATGGATATCAGTTATATACCCGTTCCTTTGCAGCAGGAAAATATTACATTGTAAAGGTTGTAAATAATGATGGGACATATCTTACATTAGGTCTTAGAATACCTGGAGATATGGGAAACTGGGTTAAAGCAAAGGCAAGTGATAACTCTGATCCTGATAAAGCACCTGTAGTATATCATGATAAGAATCATTTAATAGAAGGAACAATATATTATGATGGTTCAGATTTAGGACTTGCAGGAATGGCAGTATATAATAGCGACCATCTTGCCCTTACTATAGATGGAACTAAAAAAATTAATACTAACGGTAATAGTAATAATTGGAAAATGACTATTGCATATGCAAGTGTTGACGATAAAGGAAAGTTTATTGAGCAGATTGCAAATGATACTTTAGCTCATATAGGAACAGATCCGGGAACAGTTGAGCTGTTGCCAAGGGAGGAATTGTATTCAACTCAGGGAGAAAATACAATACTTATAAAACTTCCTGAGCTTATGCAGGAGCTTCCAATTCACAGTGAGTTAGGTGGAGAAAAAGGTTCAGAATATTATATTTTGAAGGTTTATTATGATACGGAAAATCATCCTGATGAGTATGTACCGGTACCTCTTAGAATTGTTGGAAATATTCCTGAAATAGAGGGTGTAAACGGTTTGACAGCAGGTAAGAAGGGGGATGCATTAACGGTATCATGGACAAACTCCATTACTCAGGAAGCAGACGGATATTTATATGATGTATTGATTTATACATGCGATAAAGATGGAATAAATGAAAAATTAGTTAAAACTGAAGAAGGTGTACAGGCAGGAAGTCATACTTACGAAAATCTTGTACCTTCAAGAGAAATTGATAATACAAACTTTAAGGTTAAAGTAGTTGCACATTGGTGTGAACAGGTTACTGATGCAGAGGATGCAGTGGTAACGGTAATAGCAAATCTGCCGAATCCATTGCCGGGAGAAGATCCTGACAGAAGAGAAGATAAATGGGTTCTTATTGACGGTGAATATTACCTTCCGATTAATGATGGAAAGGGTAATGAAACAATGGCAGAAGTGTGGTATTACACTGATGAAAACATGGATGCTGTTATAGGTTACAATGATAAATACATTACTTTAAATGGTAATGAAAAGTATTTTGTAGGTTCAAATACCCAGTTGTTTGTACAAAATGATGATGAGACAGGCAGGAAATTTGTTGCTAAAACTATTTACGATACAGTATACAAAGGTCAGCTTCAAATGGATGCCTACAAGATGTTTTCAGTATATGAAGGTGGTCCTGCATCAGATGGATTTTACTATTACACCGTAAAGGTAAGAGATGGAGAAAACACCGATAACACATATAACTTCTATTTCAGGGTTAAAGTTACAGATAATCCTACAAAGAGGGATAATAGCGAGGAATGGAAGCTTGTAAAAGGAACCGGTACATTACCTGTTAAGTTTAATTATTCTTACGAAAAACAGTCTAAGGATAATGATGGAAACAATGTAATGGAAACAGTTAATAAGAGTTTGGAGATAAATGGAACAATAGAGTTTTATGATGCTTCTGATAAGACTAATACATATGCTGTTACAGGATATAACAGCTATTATATGTCATTAATTGGAAAGAATGATGTGTATGCCGGTACAAACAAGGAAACAAATAGTGTTTCCATGGAAATTGTTAATACGGGAACTGAGGACAACAGTTCGTTAATAAATACTGACAGTAAAGGAAATATTCCGGCAGCAGAACTTACATATGCACAATCTGAAGTTTATGACAGTTTGTATCCCGGTGAAACACAGATTAATGCACCTACAGTATTTACTGTTACAAATCCTACAACATATTTTATGTTAAAGATTACTGGAACGGCAGAAGACGGAACGGTAACTACTAAGTATCTTCCAATAAGAATTACCGTAAATACAGGAAATGTTAAGCTTGAAGGATACCAGATTAACACTAATACCGCAAAGGGCGCTGTATCAGAATTTAATCCTTCATACAGAGTAATGTCCAGTGCCGACCAGGTGATTTTGGGAAGTGATAATAAGCTTCATGGAGTAAAGGGATTTGGAACAATTTACGGATTAAAGAGCAGAGTGGCAAGTGCTTCTGATATGACAGTAGACAGTGCAAACAAGAATGTTTACACATATGAGGCAACGTCAATGGGTATTTACGAAACGGGACTTTTCGGTAAGTCAAACATTAAGACAGAGGATACAAAACGTACATACTGGGCACTTACCTTTAAGCATTTGAATTATTCATATGCTGCCCTTGTTTCAAATTACGTTCTTAGAGCGTATGCAATACTTGATAACGGCGAAATAGTATATGACAATGATTCTTTCGGCTTTGGAGAATCAGATGTAAACATTTACAATATTGCAACTAATTTATATGAAGGAAAGAAGATGCCAAATAAGGCAGCTCACGAGTTTTTATTTAACAATGTAATCAGCATTGTAGATATTAACAATCATATATCACAAATTGGTATGGCAATGCTTACAAATGCCGGAAATGAAAATTACACAACAGTTAATAACGTATATCATGACCTGTTTGATTATGCAAGAGGACAGGAAGCATATAGCGGAGCGGATGAGTACACTAACAGACAGACTACA
>ENA-OPBF01000673-OPBF01000673.1-human-gut-metagenome-genome-assembly--contig:-NODE-673-length-25263-cov-9.043478_pt1 | contig 25263 bp, 19 predicted proteins | sample MGYA00241067_ERZ501450 | MGnify/ENA primary metagenome ERZ501450 (study PRJEB25962, sample SAMEA2042516) | human gut metagenome | biome: human gut; feature: human-associated habitat; material: faeces... | reverse complement strand
CTGGAGGAAGAGGAAGCGCAGCGCGTACAGAGCGTCTTGAAGCTGACAGATGCCGCTTATGAAAACTTTCCCGCAAACCGGCAGTATTTCATAAAAAACGGTGCCGAGTTGTTACACTGCGCACAATTTAAGATTGGAGTGATATTTTGTCCGTTTCCTGTTTTACTTCCACCAATTCGCATCTCTGCAAGTTCCTGCGCACCACAGGCCGCGATTGGCGCAATACAATCTACATCGAGTGTGGCGACTGCCAGCGCGCCGTGAGCCGCAGTTGCAAGAATCTGCTCTGTGCCTTTGACACGGCCGGTACGCCGGTAATCGTGCCAGTGCATGACGTAGAGTACCTGTTCAGCACCACTGTGGACAAGTCCGAGTGCCGCGCCATCCTCACGAAAGCCAATTTCTGTGAGCTGTACAAAGGTTGGATCGATGAGCACATCCGCGACCCTCACGCCTGCCCGCTGAATGATTTGTATGTCAACTGGGAGATTCCCGATCCTTGCGCGGCGAGGATTTTTCTGAACCGGTAAATAGGCACTAAATAACAACACCCCAAAGTGACTCTTAGCCATTTTGGGGTGTTGTTTGCGTTATCTGTTTCCAATTTTACTTCCATCAATTTGAATATTTGCAAAAATCTGCGTTGCGACTTCGCTACAATCAGCGTATAATCCCCCACATTTAGGCTTGAAGCTCGCTTCTTCTATAAAACATATTTTGTCTTTTCGATTGTATATCATCATTTTATACTTGACAAAGTCAAGTGTAAAGACTATACTCATTCATCGAAAGGAGATGCTCCATCTGCCATGTATCAAAAGACACTATCCTATTACATCACTATGCTGTACCGCAGTTTCGCAGGCTTCACAGGTGATAAGCTGCAAGAAGTCGGGCTGAATTTCGGGCTTTTGTTTTTTATTGTGTACATTGGGAAAAGGCCGAACTGCACCCCATCGGAATTGACAAAAGAACTATCTCTTGACTGGGGCCACAGTCAAAGATGTATCAACCGCCTTGTAGATGATGGCCTTATTACCAAAGAAAAAAACGGTCGTCATTACATGTTGAATCTGACAGAACGCGGGCAACAAGCATTTACTATCGCTCACCAGGCATTCTTCGACTGGGATGCTGCCTTTATGACAGGACTAACCCCAAAGGAAAAGGCACAGTTGCTGGCTTTACTGGAAAAAGCAGCAGAAAGGATTCCTCATCATGTACGAAACGATCAATAGTCCAATCAATTATGGCGGGCTTGAACTAAAGAATAGAATCATCTTTGCTCCTACGACGTTCGGACTTTCAGATGATGCGTATTTTGAAAAAATCCGCAAAATCGCTGCCGGCGGATGCGCGATGATTATTATCGGAGATGTTCCTGTTGGCAAGAGCCAATTTGAAAAATCTCTGTTTGATAAAAAGGGTTCGCATATTATCAGAAATTGGCTGAGATTGTCCATAGCTATAACTGTCGCATCTGCGCACAGCTGCATTAGTCTGACTCTAACATGCTGGCTATGCTGAAATATGTGCCCGGTGTACTGACAAAGAAAATCTCCATGCAAGAACTTCGACCTCTGCTGAATGCCGAAGTTGCTCCTTACATTACCAAATTGTCAGTCCATAAGATTCATAAAATCATGCCTGATGTTCACGGCGAACCGTGAACCACGATCATTCTCGCTATGGTTGGGTGTATTCACCCCGTATAAAAAGAAAAGTGCCGGCAGCGTCCGCCCGATATGGGCAGGACAAGGCTGCTGGCACGAATTGCAAACTAAAACAACGTGTGCGCAAGGCACAAAAATCATTTACAGGTGGAGTATAGCACAAGTCCCCTTTCTCTGTCAAGGCATTGGAGTTCTGTGCAACAAGAATATCTGTCCATTATATGGGACTCGTTATTTGCTAAGAATTTGCTAATTGGACGACCCAAAACCATGGAAACTCACACAGTACTCCAAGGTATCACGCAAGATATATGTCGATAAATAATATCGCTGTTTCGTTGAAAATTCAGCATCAGACAACATGGTTCAAAACGGCGTACAAAGCGGTAAGCCATACTCCTAAGCGTGGGGTCGGAGGTTCAAATCCTCTCTGGGACGCCAGAAAGCACCGCTGCAAGCCTTTTTTCAGGGTTTGCAGCGTTTTTTTGTTCCTCCTTCTCCCGGTAATTTCACTTTCGTTACCGGGAGATTTTTATACGCCGCATGATGTATATTTGCTAATTGGACTCGAACGCTTTTCAGAAATTTGCTAAGAAAATTCTGCGTTTTGCTAATTCGATTTTTCGGATCACTTTGCCGGGGCTTGCGCCGCTATCAGGGCTGCGAGCGCACTCGCCAGCTCCGGCGACTTCTGAAGCTGCTCCACAAGGCTTTCAAGGTCCAGGGTCGCAGGTTCCGATTTTGCCGGTTCCTCCGGCGGACGGACATTGCGGAGATCAGGCTTGGCATAGAAGGCAGTCTCGAATTTCTGAGCATTGACCTTTCTATCCTCGTCCAGAATGTGAGCATAGATACTGGTTATCATGTCAATCTCGGCATGGCCTGTATCGCCCTGGGTGGCTTTCAGATCGCCGTGGTTCAGTTTCAGCTTGTAGGTGGTACTGGAATGACGGAGAGAATGAAAGACCACCTTCGGCAGCCCTGCGTCCTCACGGAGCTTTGCAAACTCTTTGAGGATGATCCGATCCTCGCAGGGCCGTCCATTGGGAAGTGCCACCACCAGATCGAAGTCCTGATACTCGTCGCCCAGGAAGCCTTTCAACTCGTCCTGGGACTTCTTCCATTCCCGCAGGATGTAGGCAAGCGTTTTTGGCAGCCACACCTTACGGATACTGGAATCGGTTTTCGGCTTTTTCAGAATAATTCTTGTGCTGGTGTTCGGCATGAGCGGAGTGAAGATGTAATAGATATCCTTCTCACCCAGCGTTTCAATCGCCCGTTTGGAAGCCCGTGTCAGCTCCTTGTCGATGTAGACATAGGCATTATCCACCGCAATATCTTCATCGGAAATATGGACGTTCTCCCAGGTCAGCCCCAGGATTTCACCCATACGCAGAGAGCAGGCAAAAGACAGATTCATTGCTACATAGAGCTTGCTGTCCGTGCATTTGTCCAGGGCAAGACGGATCATATCCGCTGTCCAGATATCCCGTTTCGCATACTCCGTTTTCGGGAGGATCACATTGTCAAAGGGATTTCTTGCAATGATTTCCCATCGTACCGCCTGCTTAAACGCACACCGCAGGAGCTTGATGATCTTTTCAATGGTCTTGTCGCTGACATAGGTGGTAACGGCCTTTCGGGTCTTGGTAGACACCGACTTGGTTTTCTGCAAGGTCTGGATATAACCGTCAACCGCACGGGGAGTAACCGCCTGTACCTCCATATCACCGATGATTGGATTGATATAGTTCGCAATCAGTGCCGTTTGGCCGTCATACATAGACACGCCCCATTTCTTTTCTCCGTAAAGAGATACGAAGTCATAAAGGAACTCGGTGATTGTCTGATTGCTTGGCGGGAGAAAAGTTCCCGTGTGCTGCTGATTTTCGATTTCCGCCTTGCGCTTCAAGGCCTCTTTGTGGGTATGCCAGGTTTCCCACTTCTGTTTGGTTTCTCCGTTTTCGTCCACATAGTTGTAAACAACGGAATAGTTTTTCTTTCGCTTGATTATAGATGCCATATCGTTCTTCCTTTCTTGGATCACAGGTCGAGGGAGTCAAGCCACTCGTCAAATGACCGTTTGGAAATGCGTATGGCGTTACCAATTCGCACGATTTTGAAGTGCCCTTCTTTTACAAGAATATATGCGGAAGTTCTTCCGACGCCCAGGATTTGAGCAATATCGTCAACCGTATACGTCCTTCTTTCAGGGGTTTCTTTCTTCGTGCCGTTCCATGTTTGAGACATGAGAACCCCCTTTCAGTTATGAAAAGGAACAGCACGAATATGTGTGGGTAATATAACTTCCACTATTATTTTACCGTGCTGCTCCGTGTTTGTCTGCTGCTAATTGAAAAGTTTACGATCTATCCATAAACTTTCAAAAAAGAAAAGTAGGCTTACAGACGGCTGCTGGCACAGCTCCACGGGAGTCTAACCCCGGCCCATGCTGATGGGTGCGGCGCACAATGCTTTGTGGGCGTTCAATGCGCGAGTATCTTTAACCCTGCCCGTGTGTCATCGCCCGCAAGCTGCCACGCTTGCTTTGCGGTCTGGTGCTGTTCGCTCGCCCGTTACAGTGGTCCCGTCCTGCGGACTTGAAACGAGGTCATGGCGCATCGGCCGTATGGCTCGGCACAAACAGGAATGTATCCGTTTGCCTTATACTGCGGCGTTGGCCTCCCAACGGGCTTTCTTTGTCAAGGTGCTGCCTTCGGCCACGAAAGAGAGAAACAGGGAAAGGGTAAGCTGTTTCCGCTTTCGGACCGGGCTTGTCAGCTCATGCTGACAATGGAATGAATGAGCTTGATCTCCAATCGGCGCTTCATGTATTCGTCCACCCGAACATGGGGCTGGCCGTCAGGATCGTAAAGTGTCCGGGTGCAGAGCTTGTTGATATAGCCCTCATAGTACCGAAGCACCTGATCCACAGCCTGGGAATCCCCATCACGGGCGGCGTCGATCACCGAAAGAGGAAGAAGCTCCTTGCTCTTGTATGTAGGCTTCATCGTTTCTTTAACCTCCCTTCGGCATGAGTGCAGCCAATTTGATCCGCAGCTCATTGAGTGATTTTGCCCGTCGCCGCTGCACGGCGCTGCGGGACATTTGGTAAGCCATACTCCTAAGTGTGGGGCCGGAGGTTCAAATCCTCTCTGGGACGCCAGAAAGCACCGCTGCAAGCCTTTTTTCGGGGCTTGCAGCGTTTTTGTTTTCTCCTTCTCCCGGTAATTTCACTTCTGTTACCGGGAGATTTTTATACGCCGCAAGCTTTTTTGTGATGGCGTTGGATTCGGCAAGGACGCATTGTTTACAATTTGGCGGTGGATTATCCCGCGCAGGGTGTGGTACAATATAAACCACACTGAAAATGCAGGGGCCGATGCTCACCATCGACCCGTGAACCTTGCGGTGGCCGCTATGTGCCGCAGGCGAACCATGTCCGCCCTTACATTCTCGACGCAGGAAGGCCGCGCTGCATCTATTATAATTAAAGGGGTGTTTACCATGTGTACAGCTGCAACCTATACAACTGACAGTTTCTACTTTGGCCGCAATCTCGATTATGAATTTTCCTACGGCGACGAGGTCACCGTCACGCCGCGCGCCTACCCGTTTAGCCTGCGCTGCATGGGGGACTTCCGCACAAAATATGCGATGATCGGCATGGCCTACGTGGCGGGGGAGTACCCGCTCTACTATGACGCCGTCAATGAGAAGGGCCTGGGCATCGCAGGGCTGAACTTTGTCGGCAATGCAGTCTACCACCCGGCGCAGGATGGCAAAAGCAACGTCGCCCAGTTTGAGCTGATCCCCTGGCTGCTGGGCAGCTGTGCGACGCTGGCAGAGGTGCGCACGCTGCTTGCAAAAACCAACATCGTCAATATCCCGTTCAGTGAGCAGCTGCCCCTCGCGCAGCTGCACTGGCTCATTGCCGACAAAACGGGGAGCATCGTGGTGGAGTCCACCGCCGACGGCCTGCACGTCTACGATAACCCCGTCGGTGTACTGACGAACAATCCGCCGTTCCCGCAGCAGCTTTTCGCACTGAACAACTACCGCGCACTCTCGCCGCGCACGCCTGCGGTTGCGTTTGCGGACGGCCTTGACCTGCCCGTCTACAGCCGCGGCCTCGGCGCACTGGGCCTGCCGGGCGATCTGTCCAGCCAGTCCCGCTTTGTGCGTGCGGCCTTTGTGCGGATGAACGCGAAATCCGGCAGCGGCGAGGCCGAGAGCGTCGGGCAGTTCTTCCACATCCTGCACGCTGTCGAGCAGCAGCGCGGCTGCTGTGAGCTGGACGGCGGCAAGTACGAGATCACGCTCTACACAAGCTGCTGCAACGCTGACAGAGGCATTTACTACTACACGACCTACGGCAACCACCAGATCACTGCCGTCGATATGCACCGGGAAAACCTTGACGGGGACAGGCTGGTCCGCTATCCGCTGGTGCAGGGCGAACAAATTGCGCTGCAAAACTGATTTTACACCCAAAACGTGAAAAAAGCGCTTGCAACGTGCGGCAAACTATGCTATACTGTACGGTGCATGAGACTTTTCACGTCACGACGGCGTGGATAGAAATAGAAGGAGTGCTAATCTAATGAACTGGTATGAGATCGTTCTCGGCGTCGTCCTCATCGCCGTGTCCGTGTTGATCGTTGTTTTCACCCTCGCGCAGGAGCAGAAGGGCCAGGGCCTGTCCGGCGCGATCATGGGCGAAAGCTCCGCCACGATGGCAGCAGGCCGTGAGCGCGGCGTGGACGCCAAGCTGGCCAAGCTGACCAAGATCTGCGGCGTCGTTTTCTTTGTCGTTACGCTGGTCGTCTGCGTTTTGAGCGCGCGCCTGTGATTTTGGCAGGGTAACAAAGATGAAAAGGGTCCGCCAAGCGCTTTGGCTTTGTAAGCAGCGCCCCGGCGGACCGTTTTTTGTGGATGTATATAAGGGTAGGGCACCGTCGGATGGCGGTGCGACGTAAATTAAAGGAGCAACTATGACACCGTTACAGAAATCTATTTTAAACGCGGTCAAGCGCCGTCCCATGACGCTGCGCGAACTGCAGAACAACCTGCAGGTGGACAACTCCCGCCTGCGCACCACCGTTTCCGCTATGGTCGCCACCGGTGAGCTGTCGATGCGCAACGGCACCTATGTGCCCGGCTTTGCGACCTATGAGAACGCTGCAGCCCCCAACACAATCCCCTGCACGCTCGTCAAGCTGGCCGCGCGCTTCGGCTTTGCCAGCCGCGACGACGGCGAGGGCGACATCTTTATCCCGGGCCGCGCGCTGCACGGCGCAATGCCCAACGATAAGATCAACGTCAAGCTGTTCGACCACCCGCGCGTGGAGGGTTCCTCCGAGGGCGAGGTCGTCGAGGTCACGGTCCCGAACAACCGCTTTGCGGGCACGGTCTGCCTGTCCGAGGATGGCCGCATGGCCGTGGAGCCGGACGGCTGCCGCGACGTGAAGTTCCTGCTGGCCAAGCAGGGGAGCGAGGGCGTGCACCTGGGCGACAAGGTCGGCTTCCTCATCACCCACCGCGGCAACCGCCACAGCGACCACCGCGCCGCCGTTGTCGAGAAATTCGGCTCCTCCGACTATGCGTCCGAGTGCGCCAAGGCCATCCTGTATGGCCGCAGCGTCCGCCAGGAGTTCCCGCCGGAGGTGCTGGAGGAGGCCCGCGCCTACGACAACGCCACGATTGACCCCGCCGAGGCCGCGAAGCGCCTGGACCTGCGCGGCATTCCCATCTTCACGATTGACTCCGCCGAGACGAAGGACATCGACGACGCCATCAGCCTGCAGAAGCTGGACGACGGCTACGAGCTGGGCGTTCACATTGCCGACGTCAGCCACTATGTCCGCCCCGGCTCCGCGCTGAATGAGGAAGCGTTCGAGCGCGCGACGAGCATTTACTACGCCGACAAGGTCATCCCGATGCTGCCGACCCAGCTGTCCAACGGCATCTGCTCGCTGAACGAGGGTGAGGACCGCCTGGCGTTCTCCTGTCTGATGCGACTGGACGAGAACGGCGAGATCCGCAGCTACAAGTTCGTCAAGAGCGTCATCTGCAGCCGCGTCAAGGGCGTGTACAAGGAGATCAACGCCCTGCTGGAGCCCACGGAATCTGAAACAGACGCCGACCTGACCGACCTCAAGACGAAGTATGAGGCTGTGCTTGACCAGCTGCCCACGATGGACGAGCTGTACCGCAAGCGCCTGGTCCTGCGCAAGGCCCGCGGCGCCATGGATATCGAGTCCAACGAGGCTAAGCTCGTCATGGACGAGAACGGACGCTGCATCGACATTGTCAAGCGTGACCGCGGCACGTCCGAGTGCATGATCGAGGAGTTCATGCTGCTGGCGAACCAGTGTGCCGCCAACGCGGGCCGCACGAACAAGGCCCCGTTCGTCTACCGCGTGCACGAGGCCCCCGACGCCGAGAAGATGGAGAAGCTGTCCGCCACGCTGTTGGCCTGCGGCCTGAACGCCAAGTTCAAGAACCCCATCCCGACGCAGCTCGAGCTGGCGGCCCTGCTGGACGAGACCCGCGGCCAGCCCATCCAGATCCCCGTCCACACCGGCATTCTGCGCAGCATGCAGAAGGCCCGCTACGCCCCGCAGCCTCTGGGCCACTACGGTCTGGTACTGGCGGACTACGCCCACTTCACCAGCCCCATCCGCCGCTACCCCGATTTGGCGATTCATCGTATTTTGACCGAGATGCTGAACGGCGTCTCCGCCAGCCAGCTGCAGCGCGACTTCAACGAGTTTGCCCAGCAGGCCAGCGAGAAGTCCAGCAAGCAGGAGGTCGCCGCCGTGCGCATTGAGCGCGATGTCGAGGACCTGTACAAGGCCGAGTACATGCACAACCATCTCGGTGAGGTCTACACCGGCACGGTGGCCGGCATCACGCCCCGCGGCGTCTTTGTCGAGCTGGACAACACGGTGGAGGGCTTTGTCCCCGCCGCGCAGCTCTGCAAGGGTGAACCGCAGGTCATCGACGGCGTCAGCATGCTGGACCCGCTGACCGGCAAGAGTTGGATGCTGGGTTCTTCCATGAAGATCCAGGTCGCCGCCGCCGATGTGGCGCTGGGTCGTATTGATTTTGAGTATATGGTGGAGTAATTTCCCACGCCATACAATAGAAAACTCCCTGTCCGCAGCGGGCAGGGAGTTTTTTGCGTCTTATATCACCTTATGCTCCATCCATTTCCCGCGGGCAAACCGCACAAGGAAACACAGGCTGCGGCAGATCCAGTCGATGAACATACCGAACCAGACGCCGGTCAGTCCTAAGTGGAACTGCAGAACGAAGATATAGCTCAGAATCACGCGGAACAGCCACATGCTGACGATGCTGACCGACATCGTAAACTTGGCGTCGCCGCCCGCGCGCAGGGCGTTGGGCAGGGTAAAGCTCGTCGCCCAGAAGAAGATGCTGAACAGGTTGAACCAGTGGACCACGTGGGTACACATGGCGGATGCCTCCGCCGAGAGGTTGAACCAGGTCACGACCTCGGGCATCAGGAAGAACAGTGCCGCGTTCGTGACGGTCAGCCCCGTGATGGCGATGCCCAGCAGCGTGACGGAATAGCGCTGCGCCTGCTTTTTCTCGCCTGCGCCAAGGCACTGCCCGATGACCGGGATCATGGCAAGGCTCATCGTGTTGCCGGGAATGTTCGCCAGCGTCGAGACCGAGTTTGCCACGGCATTGGCCGCGATGGCCGAGGTGCCTAAGGTAGACGTCAGGCTGCTGACACACAGCTTGCCGATCTGGAACATGCCGTTTTCCAGACCCGACGGGATGCCAATGGACAAAATCTGCATGATGGGCCTGCGCCGGGGCCGCAGGTCAGCGAAGCGCTGCACGCGCAGGGGATTGTGCAGGTCCTGGTTCTGCCACAGGATGAACACCGCGGCGAACACACGCCCGATCAGCGTGGCCAGCGCCGCGCCGATAACGCCCATGCCGAAACCGTAGATCAGCAGCGCGTTGCCCGCAATGTTGATGACGTTCATGACAAGGCTGGCCAGCATACTGATGCGGCTGTTGCCCTGCGCACGGAACAGTGCCGCGCCGCCGTTGTACAGGCCGATGAAGGGGTAGGACACCGCACTGATAAGGAAGTACTGCTGCGCAAACCGCATGACATCCTCATCAATGCTGCCGAACACCATCCGAAGGATCAGGCGGGAGAGCAGCATACAGACAACACCCACCGCAACCGTAGAGATGCCCAGCACGCTGTACAGCTGGGCGGCGCTGCGGCTGGCGTTTTCCTCATCCCGGCGGCCCAGATACTGGCTGGCAATGACAGCACCGCCGGTAGCCAGCGCGGACAAAATCTGAATAATCAAAATATTCAGGCTGTCCACGAGCGATACGCTGGAGACAGCGGCCTCACCCACACCGGCGACCATCAGCGTGTCGGCCATGCCCATCGTGACGCTTAATGTCTGCTCCAGCAGCAGGGGCCAGATCAGGGTGAACAACGCCCGCCTGGTAAACAGGGGACCTTGTGATTTTGCAGTGGCTGTCATGGTAAACTCCCATCCTCTTTTACTTGGATTTTACCATTAGTATACAGCAAAATCTATGCGAAATCAAGGATTTGACACTTGTACAAAAAATGCCTGCGAACGCTGTAGCTGCGCCCTGTACAGCGAAAATCCGCAAAAATTAAATCGCAAGAATTTTGCTCACTTTTGCGGCGGCAAAAAGCCCCGGCCACAAAAGCTTGTGGCCGGGGCAGATCATGCGGCGGCTTGCAGGGGCCGCAGAAGGGCGGTGGTTAGAAGTCGACCTCGGTGTCGTAGTAGCAGCACTTCAGCAGCTTTTCCATCTCCTCCTGGGTCGGCTGGCGCGGGTTGGAGCCGGTGCAGGCATCGGCAATCGCGTTCTTTGCAATCTCGGGCAGTCTCTCGAGGAATACGTTCTCGGGGACAAAGCCCTGCTCGGCGGGGTAGGAGTCGGGGCCGTAGTGGCCGATGCAGTGCGGAATGTTCAGATCGTCGTTCATGCCGCGCAGATACTGGATGAGCAGCGCGACCTTCTCGTCGTCGTTCTCGCCGCCCAGGTGCATCTTGTCGGCAATGACGCCGTAGCGTGCCTTGGCGGTGGGATCCTTCGCATTGTAGGCGATGACCTTGGGCAGGTACATGGCGTTGGCTGCGCCGTGGATGATGTGTGCGCCGTAATCGGCAAACGCCGCGCCGGTCTTGTGGGCCATGCTGTGTACGATGCCGAGCAGCGCGTTCGAGAACGCCATACCGGCCAGGCACTGGGCATTGTGCATCGCGTCGCGCTTATCCATATCGCCGTTGTAGCTGCCGACCAGATCCGCCTGGATCATCTCGATGGCGTGCAGGGCCAGCGGGTCGGTAAAGTCGCAGTTCGCGGTGGAGACGTAGGCCTCGATGGCGTGGGTCATGGCGTCCATGCCGGTGTGGGCGACGAGCTTCTTGGGCATCGTGTGGGCCAGCTCGGGGTCAACGATGGCGACATCGGGCGTGATCTCAAAGTCAGCGATGGGGTACTTGATGCCCTTCTGGTAATCGGTGATGATCGAGAAGGCCGTGACCTCGGTGGCCGTACCGGAGGTGGAGGAGATGGCGCAGAAGTGGGCCTTGCGGCGCAGCGGCGGGATGCCGAACACCTTGCACATATCCTCAAACGTGATGTCGGGGTACTCGTACTTGATCCACATGGCCTTGGCTGCGTCGATGGGGGAGCCGCCGCCGATTGCGACGATCCAGTCGGGCTGGAACTTTTCCATGGCGGCAGCACCCTTCATGACCGTCTCCACGGACGGGTCGGGCTCGATGCCTTCAAACAGCTCTACCTCCATGCCGGCCTCTTTTAAGTAGGCCTCGGCGCGGTCCAGGAAGCCGAAGCGCTTCATCGAACCGCCGCCGACGCAGATCATGGCGCGCTTGCCGGGCAGCGTTTTCAACGCTTCCAGCGCGTGGGGGCCGTGGTAAAGGTCACGGGGTAAAGTAAATCTAGCCATAGGGTTTGCCTCCTTTAAAAATAGCTCTCTCGGACATTGACAATTAAATGTCAAAATCTACTATTAACAGTATACACCTTATGTGTCTAAACGGTCAATCGACAATACAGAGAATTTTCCGGCGATAATTCAGCATTTTGCCAGTGGAACACTCATAGGCTGTTCTATGGGGAAGGGGGCAGGAGCTATGCGTCCGATCACGCCGCAGCAGAATACAAAAATGCGCCTGCGCATGCGGCTTTTGGCGGCGGTGCTGGCGGTGGGGTGTCTGGGCGGGCTGACGGTGCGGCTGTTTGTGCTGATGCTGCGCGACCCCGGCGGCTACGCGGCACGCGCCGCCGACCAGCAGCTGCGCGGGGCCACGCTGCCCGCCGCCCGCGGGGAGATCTATTCCGCCGACGGTACGCTGCTGGCCGCCAGCGAGACCTGCTGGACCATCCGCGCCGCCCCGCGGGAGATGGCCGACGACGCCGTAGAATCGGCTGCGCGGGCGTTGAGCGAAATTTTAGAGCTGGACTACGCCGATACGCTGGCCAAATTCAGCCAGCGAACCTCCAACGACTGCCTGCTGCGCCGCCGCGTGGATAAGACGATGGCCGACGCTGTGCGGGATTGGTGCCGGGCGAACGGTGTGGACGGCATACAAATTCGGCAGGATACCCGCCGCGTCTACCCGCAGGGGGATTTTATGGGCGGCATTTTAGGCTTTACCGACGTGGACAACGCGGGCCTGTGGGGGCTGGAGCTGCGTTACAACGACGAATTGACCGGGCAAAACGGGCGCATCCTGACCGCCAAGAACGCCTGGGGCTACGATATGCCGACGCACTACCAGACGCTGGTGGACGCCGTGCCCGGCAGCACGCTGACGCTGACCATCGACGCGAACATTCAGCACTGGCTCGAAAGCGCACTGTCCGCCGCTGTGACGGAGCATCATGTAGCCGAGCGCGGCGTCGGCATCGTGATGGACGTCCACACCGGGGCCGTGCTGGCGATGTCCTGCCAGCCCGACTACGACCCGAACGCGCCGCGGACCCTTATAAATAAGGAAGTCCGCGACGCTGTGAATGCCCTGACCGGCGAGGAGCGCAGCGCCGCGCTGCAAAAGGCCCAGCAGGCACAGTGGCGCAACAAGGCCATCAGTGACCTGTATGAGCCGGGCAGCGTGTTCAAGCTCATCACGGCGTCGGCGGCGCTGGACTCCGGGGCGTGTAAGGCCACGGACTATTTCACCTGCGCGGGTAAAATAACCGTCGCAGGCACGCGGTTCCGCTGTGCAAACGGGCATATCCACGGCACCGAGACCTTCGCCCGGGGGCTGGCCGTCAGCTGCAACCCCTGCTTTATCCAGATCGGTGCGCGGCTTGGAAAAGAACGCTTCTGCGATTACTTTGCGGCCTTCGGCCTGCGGGAGGCCACGGGCATCGACCTGCCGGGCGAGGTCAGGCGCAGCGAATACTACACCGCGGACCGGATGGGCCCGGTGGAGCTGGCGAGCTGCTCGTTCGGGCAGAGCAGCAAGGTCAGCTACCTGCAGATGCTCACGGCGGTCTGTGCGGTGGTAAACGGCGGCGAGCTGATGCAGCCCTACGTTGTGGCGAAAATCACGGCGCCTGACGGCACTGTTGTGAAGGAAGTGCAGCCGACGGTGAAGCGCCGCGTCATCAGCGCGGAGACCTCCGCCACGATGTGCCGCCTGATGGAGGGTGTCGTTACAGGCGGCACGGGTAAGCAGGCCGCGCTGGCGGGCTACCGCATCGGCGGCAAGAGCGGCACGAGCCAAAAGCTGGACAGCGCCAACGAGGGTGCGCGCATTGCGAGCTTTGTCTCCGTTGCGCCCATCGACGACCCCAAGGTCGCTGTGCTGGTCTGCCTGGATGAGCCCCACAGCTGGACGACGAGCGGCGGCGCGCTCTCCGGGCCGGTGTGCGCCGAGGTACTGGGAAAGGTGCTGCCGTATCTGGGGGTGGAGAGGGAAAGCGGCGAATAAAGACAGCCGGGCACGGGCCGATATGGAATCCGCCCCTACGTTGAATCGGGAAAGTGCAGGGTGAAGGGGCTCTGCTCGTTTGCCGCTGCACTATACAAAAAACTCTGCGCCGTCCCTCTTGACATTCCCCAATCCGGTGTTATACTTGTAAAGTACGCAAACGAACAGTTAGACAACGAACAATTCGAAATCTAACTTCTTGGACCCAAAAATCGTAAAGGAGGGAAGAAATGCACGAATCATCGTATGATGACTGCGGCTGCTGCGCGGATGTCCACTTCGGCGCACTGCTGAACCAGACCTCGCGGCTCATCCGCCGTGCGCTGGATGCCCGCATCAACGCCGAGGTCAGCTCGGAGCTGTCGGGCGTGCGCGGCATGGTGCTGGGCGACATCGTCCGTGCCGAGCGCCAGGGCCGCGACGTCTACCAGCGCGACATTGAGCAGTGGTTCAACATTCGCCGCTCCAGCGTCACCGCCATGCTGCAGGGCATGGAGCAGGATGGCTTCATCACCCGCAGCGCCGTGGCGAAAGACGCCCGCTTAAAGCGCCTTATCGCCACAGAGAAGGGCCGCGCCTGTCACAAGCAGATCGAGGCAAGCATTGCGCGGTTTGAGGATGACCTGCAAAGCGGCATTGACCCGCAGCAGGCCGCCGCGGCCCGCGCTGTGCTGGAGCAGACCCTGCGCAACGCACAGCACTTCCTGCAAGAGGAAAATACCAAACAAGAGAGGGGAAATACCAATTGTTAAAAACACTCGGACGTGAAACCAAGGGCTTCCGCCTGGTCTCCGTGCTGACGCCGATCTTTATGATCGCGGAGGTCATCATGGAAATGATCATCCCGAAGATGATGGCCTCCATCATTGACAACGGCGTCACGCCGGGCAATATGCAGGTCATCTACACCGTCGGCGCACAGATGGTCGTCGCGGCGCTGTTCGGCCTGCTGTTCGGCATTCTGGGCGCGGTGGCCGGCTCCCACGCAGCCACGGGCTTTGCCCGCAACCTGCGCCGCGGCATGTTCCGCAACATCCAGACCTTCAGCTTTGCCAACATTGACAAGTACTCCACCGCGGGCCTGGTCACCCGCATGACCACCGACGTCACCAACATCCAGAACGCCTACCAGATGATGCTGCGCATGTCGGTGCGTGCGCCCGCCAGCATGATCGTGGCGCTGATCATGTCCTACACGGTCAACCGTCGGCTGGCAAACATCTATTTGATCGCCGTCATCCTGCTGGGCTGCGCGCTCGCCTTTATTATGAGCCGCGCCACCAAGTACTTCGGCGAGGCATTCCGCAAGTACGACGACCTGAACGAGAGCGTGCAGGAGAATGTCTCCGCCATCCGCGTTGTCAAGGCCTATGTGCGCGAGAAGTTTGAGGGCGAGAAGTTCCGCAAGGCCAGCGAGAATGTGCGCAATCTGCTGATGCGTGCCGAGCTGATCCTGGCCTGGAACGCCCCGCTCATGCAGCTGACCGTCTACAGCTGCATCCTGCTCATCTCCTGGATCGGTGCCCAGCTCATCGTCAGCTCCGGCGCAACGACCTTCACCACCGGCGACCTGATGAGCATGCTGAGCTACTGCATGAACATCCTTATGAGCCTGATGATGCTGTCCATGGTGTTCGTCATGATCACGATGTCTGCAGCCTCCGCCAAGCGCGTAGCCGAGGTGCTGGACGAGCAGTCCGACCTGACGAACGGTGAGGATCCCGTTATGGAGGTCAGGGACGGCTCCGTCAAGTTCGACCACGTCAGCTTTGCCTATAAAAAGGATGGCGAGAAGGCCCTCGAGGACATTGATCTCGACATCAAGTCCGGCGAGACCATCGGCATCATTGGCGGCACCGGTTCGGCTAAGTCCAGCCTTGTGCAGCTGCTGCCGCGTCTGTACGACGTGACCGAGGGCAGCGTGACCATCGGCGGCGTTGATGTGCGCAGATATGACCTCGACACCCTGCGCAACAACGTCGCCATGGTGCTGCAGAAGAACGAGCTGTTCAGCGGCACGATTGCCGAGAACCTGCGCTGGGGCAACCCCGACGCCACCGACGCCGAGATCGAGGACGCCTGCAAGCAGGCCTGCGCCGATGAATTTATCGAGCGCTTTCCCGACAAGTACCAGACCCACATCGAGCAGGGCGGCAACAACGTCTCCGGCGGCCAGAAGCAGCGCCTCTGCATTGCCCGCGCACTGCTGAAAAAGCCCCGCATCCTGATCCTGGACGACTCCACCTCCGCCGTCGATACCGCGACGGACGCAAAGATCCGCCACTCGTTTGCGGAAAAAATCCCCGGCACGACGGTGTTCATCATCGCCCAGCGCATTTCCTCCGTGGAAAATGCGGACAAGGTCCTCGTGCTCGACAACGGCAGGGTCAGCGGCTTTGACACCCCGGCCAACCTGCTGAAAACAAATGCCATCTACCAGGATGTCTACAACAGCCAGACCAAAGGTTCCGGCGACTTTGATGAGAAGGGAGGGGAGGCATAATGGCACAGCAGCCTAAAGTCGTAAAGGTCGGCCCCGGCGGGCGCAGCAATGGCCCCCGCCCCAAGGTCGAAAACCCCGGCAAGGTGTTCAAGCGCATCCTCGCCTATGTCATGAGCCGCTATAAGGCACAGGTCATTGTGGTGCTCTGCTGCATTCTGCTGGCCGTGTTCGCCCAGCTGCAGGGCGTCATGTTCTCCCAGACGCTGATCGACAGCTATATTCTTCCGCTGCTCAAGGCGGGCAGCACGGACTTCAGCGGCCTGGCCGCGGCTATCCTGCGCGTGGCAGTCATCTACTGCGTCGGCATCGCTGCTGTCTTTGTGCAGAACCGCCTGATGGCAAGGATCACCCAGGGCACGCTGAAGGACCTGCGTGACGAGATGTTCACCCACATGCAGACGCTGCCCATCAAATACTTTGACACCCACGCCCACGGCGACATTATGTCGGTCTACACGAACGACATTGACACGCTGCGCCAGATGATCAGCCAGAGTCTGCCGCAGCTCGTCAACACGGTTGTGACCCTCGTCGGCGTGCTGGCCTCGATGCTCTATCTGAGCGTCCCCCTGACGGTGCTGGCCCTCGCGATGGTCGGCGTCATGCTGCTGGCGACGAAGTACCTGACCGGCAACTCCGGCAAATACTTCATCAAGCAGCAGCAGGAGCTGGGCAAGGTCAATGGCTACATTGAGGAAATGATGAACGGCCAGAAGGTCATCAAGGTCTTTTGCCATGAGGAAATTGCCATTGAGGAGTTCGACAGGCTCAACGATGAGCTGTTCCACAGCGCCGACAAGGCAAACTCCTATTCGCTGGTAGCAATGCCCGTCAACGGCCAGCTGGGCAACCTGTCCTACGTGTTCTGCGCCATCCTCGGCGGTGCGCTGGCTATCAACGGCTTCGGCGGCTTTACGCTGGGCGGCCTCGCCAGCTTCCTTGTGCTGACCCGCCAGTTCAACCAGCCCATCAGCCAGATCTCCATGCAGCTGAACTCCGTCGTTATGGCGCTGGCCGGCGGTGCGCGTATCTTTGCGCTGCTGGATGAAAAGCCCGAGGTCAACGAGGGCGACATCACCCTGGTCCACGCCAAGTACGAAGCGGACGATACTGTCACCGAGGCGAACGAGTCCACCGGCATGTGGGCGTGGAAACGCATGGATGCCGACGGCAAGCCCCGGTACACCAAGCTGGAGGGCGACATCGTCTTTAAGGATGTGGACTTCGGCTACGACGAGAAGAAGATTGTCCTGCATGACATCAATCTGTATGGCCGTCCGGGGCAGAAGATCGCCTTTGTCGGCTCCACCGGCGCGGGCAAGACGACGATCACGAACCTTATCAACCGCTTCTACGACATCCAGAAGGGCCGGATCCTGTACGACGGCCACGACATCAAGTCCATTGAGAAGGACGCGCTGCGCTCCTCTCTGGGCATCGTCCTGCAGGATACCCACCTGTTCACCGGCACGGTCATGGAGAACATCCGTTATGGCCGCCTGACCGCCACCGATGAGGAGTGCATGGCCGCCGCGAAGCTCGCAAATGCGGATACCTTCATCAAGCATCTGCCCGACGGCTACAACACGATGCTGACCGGCGACGGCACGAACCTGAGCCAGGGCCAGCGCCAGCTGCTGGCGATTGCCCGTGCGGCTGTCGCAGACCCGCCGGTGCTGATCCTGGACGAGGCAACGTCCTCCATCGACACCCGCACCGAGAAACTTGTGCAGGACGGCATGGACGGCCTGATGTATGGCCGCACGACCTTCGTCATTGCCCACCGCTTGTCCACCGTGCGCAACTCGGACTGCATCATGGTGCTGGAGCAGGGCCGTATCATTGAGCGCGGCACCCACGACGAGCTGATCGCCCAGAAAGGCCGCTATTACCGCCTGTACACCGGCAACTTTGCCGAGAACTCTTAAGCGCAGAGATGTCGAAAAAAGCCGCAAAACGGCATAAAATCAATCAAAACTGCCGGGATAGCATCTGCCGTCCCGGCGGTTTTTGTGCAAAATGCCGCAACAGCGCCAAAAAGTTGACGGGAAGGTAAAAAGTGGTTATAATAGGATACGTAGACACGCAAAAAGCGGTGTTTGACCACGCGGCATGAGGGAAACTACAAACAAGATTTGCCGCATAATATACATGATATACCTATAGGAGGAACAAATATGGCATCGAAGAAGATTGCACAGACCGTACTTACCGAGGGTAAGTTCTATACCATCAGCGCCGCCAACGGCAAGGTCGTTGAGGTCGCTGACTATAACATTGACAATGGCGCGAAGATCCAGCTGATGGACAACGCCAACTTTGAGTGGCAGCAGTGGAACTTCGTCGCAGCAGGCGACGGCGTTTACCGCATCCAGAACCGCTTCACCGGCAAGATGATGGATCTGGACATGGGCGGCGTCAGCGACGGCACCCGCGTCCACCAGTGGGAGGGTGCCCAAGCATCCAGCCAGCTGTGGGTCGTGGAGCCTACCAACGATGGCCGCGTCAAGATCAAGTCCAACCTGGCCGGCAAGCTGCTGGACCCCGGCATGGCTACCGAGAACGGCACCGTGCTGCAGATCTGGGCTGACGTCAACGGTGACAACCAGTTCTGGACCATCAACGAGGTCACCCGCAAGCCCAAGACCAGCGTGAAGGCCACCACCGTTAAGGCCAAGGCCGCTGCCGAGAAGGCCGCCACCGAGGTCGTCAAGGCTGCCAAGCCTGCTGCTGAGAAGGCCGTCAAGGCTGCTGAGCCTGTCGTCGAGAAGGCCGTCAAGGCTGCCAAGCCTGCCGCTGAGAAGGCTGTCAAGGCTGCGAAGCCCGTCGTAGAGAAGGCCGTCAAGGCTGCCGAGCCCGTCGTTGAGAAAACCGTCGAGGCTGCGAAGCCCGTCGTCGAGAAGGCTGTCAAGGCTGCCGAGCCTGTCGTTGAGAAGGCTGTTGAGGCTGCCAAGCCCGCTGCCGAGAAGGCCGTCGAGGCCGTCAAGACCGCCGCTGCCAAGACCAACACCCGCAAGGGCGGCAAGGGCAAGCGCCGCAAGTAATTTGCCCTTGTAACTATTCCTCTGTAATTTTTGTGCTGTAACGAGAAAACCCCGCCCCGTCAGGATGCAGTTCCTGACGGGGCGGGGTTATTTTTTGTTTGTGGCTGAAAAGCCTTCCCCTACGGGGGAAGGTGGCCCGAAGGGCCGGATGAGGGGCGAGTGTGCCAGTATTGCCCGTGAACGAGCTGCGGCGGAAACGCTGCCCTCATCAGTCACCTGCGGTGACAGCTTCCCCCACGGGGAAAGCCTTCAGACTTACCCCAGCGCCGCAATGCTCTCCTTGATCTTGGCGGCCTTGTCCTGGGCGGCAGCCAGCTTGGCGCGGGTCTCCTCGACGAGCTTCGCCGGGGCCTTCTCGACGAACTTCGGATTGTTCAGCTGGTTCGTGAACATGCCCAGCTCCTTCTCGGCCTTGGTCAGCTCCTTGTTCAGGCGGGCCAGCTCCTTGTCGCGGTCAATCAGCTCCATCATCGGGATAAAGCCCTTTGCGTCGGGGGTCGCCACGTTGACCATGCCGTCGGTGCTGCCCTCGTACTTTGCCGTGACCGTCACGTCGGTGGCAAAGGCAAAGCGGGCCAGATACGCGCCGCCCTTCTCAAACGCGGCGGGGGAGGCAGTCTCAATGACCATGCTCGTCTTTTTGGCCGGGTGGACGTTCATCTCGGCACGCATGGCGCGGACAGCCTTGATGTAGTCCATCAGCTTTTCAAAGTCGGCGCAGTCCTCGGCCCAGACCTTCATGTTCTCGTCGCCGGGCCACTTCTCGTTCATGATGGTCTCGGCGCTGCCGGGCAGAGCCTGATAGATCTCCTCGGTGATGAACGGCATGAAGGGGTGCAGCAGCTTGAGCGCCTTGTCCAGCACGTAGACCAGCACCTTGCGGGCCGCGTCGGCGGCTGCCGCGTCCTCGCCGTTCAGGCGGGTCTTGCAGATCTCGATATACCAGTCGCAGTAGACCTCCCAGATGAAGTTCTCGACCTTCTCGGCGGCCAGACCCAGCTCGTACTTGTCGAGGTTGGCGGTAGCCTCGGCGGCGACCTTGGCAAGCTCGGACAAAATCCACTTGTCGCTCATGTCGAGCAGGCTTTCCTCGGGCAGACCCGGCTCAAAGTCCTCGGGCAGGTTCATCTGCACAAAGCGGGAGGCATTCCACAGCTTGTTGGCAAAGTTGCGGCAGGCAAGGACTTTTTCATCGCTGTAGCGCATATCGTTGCCTGCGGTGGAGCCGATGATCAGCATCATGCGCAGCGCGTCCGCGCCGTACTGCTCAATGACCTCCAGCGGGTCAATGCCGTTGCCCAGGGATTTGGACATTTTGCGGCCTTGGCTGTCGCGGACAATGCCGTGGATCAGTACCGTGTCAAACGGTGCCTTGCCGGTGTAGGCCAGACCCGAGAAGATCATGCGGGACACCCAGAAGCCGATGATGTCATAGCCGGTGACCAGCGTGTTTGTGGGGTAGAAGTAGTTGTAATCCTCGGCGTTCTCGTTGGGCCAGCCCAGCGTGGAGAACGGCCACAGGGCAGAGCTGAACCAGGTGTCCAGCGTGTCGGGGTCCTGGGTCATGTTGGAGCTGCCGCACTTGGGGCAGGTGCAGGGGGCTTCCTTGGCCACGACGGTCTCGCCGCAGTCGCCGCAGTACCAGGCGGGGATCTGGTGGCCCCACCACAGTTGGCGGCTGATGCACCAGTCACGGCCGCCCTTCATCCAGTTAATATAGTTCTTGGTGAAGCGCTCGGGCACGAACTTGATCTCGCCCTTCTCGACGCTCTCGATGGCGGGCTTGGCCAGCGGCTCCATCCTGACGAACCACTGCTTGGAGACCATCGGCTCAATGACCGAGTGGCAGCGGTAGCAGGTGCCCACGTCGTGGGTCAGCGGCTCGGTCTCCTTCAGCGCACCGCAGGCCTCCAAATCGGCCAGGATAACCTTGCGGGCCTCCAGCGCGGTCATGCCGGCATACTTGCCGCAGTCCAGCACGTCCGGCTCGTCGGCAGCAGCGCGGCCCGCCGCCTTTTCGGCATCGACGGCGGCCTTGTCGGCAGCGCCGGTCATGTGGCCGTCGTAGGTCAGCACACGGATCATCGGCAGGTCGTGGCGCTTGCCGACCTCAAAGTCGTTGGGATCGTGGGCGGGGGTGATCTTCACAACGCCGGTGCCCTTCTCCATGTCGGCGTGCTCGTCGCAGACGATGGGAATTTCGCGGCCCAGCAGCGGCAGCACGACATGGCAGCCGTGCAGGTGCTTGTAGCGCGGGTCCTCGGCGTTGATGGCAACAGCGGTATCACCCAGCATCGTCTCGGGACGGGTCGTAGCCAGCTCCAGCATTTCGCCGGTCTCCTTGACGGGGTAGAGCAGATGCCAGAAGCTGCCCTCCTTGGCCTCATACTCGACCTCGGCGTCGGAAATTGAGGTGTTGCAGTGGGGGCACCAGTTGACCATGCGGTTGCCGCGGTAGATCAGCCCCTCATTGTACAGACGGACAAAGACCTCCTTGACGGCGTCGGAGCAGCCCTCGTCCATCGTGAAGCGCTCACGCTGCCAGTCGCAGGAGCAGCCCAGCTTCTTCAGCTGGCTGACGATGCGGTTGCCATAGGTGTTCTTCCAGTCCCAGGCACGCTCCAGAAAGCCGTCGCGGCCCACCATCTCCTTGGTCAGGCCCTCCTCGCGCATCTTGGCGACGACCTTGGCCTCGGTGGCAATGGACGCATGGTCGGTGCCGGGCACCCACAGCGCGGCATAGCCCTGCATCCGCTTGTAGCGGGTCAGGATGTCCTGCCAGGTCTCATCCATGGCGTGGCCCATGTGCAGCTGGCCGGTGACGTTCGGCGGCGGCATGACGATGGTAAACGGCTTTTTGCTGCGGTCAATCTGGGTATGGAAATACCCCTTGTCGCACCAATTCTGATAGATGCGATCCTCGGTGCCCTGCGGGGCATACTGTTTGGCGAGTTCCTTCGGCATAGTGTAAACCTCCTCGTGAATGTGCGGGGCGTGATTTTTACATTTGGACAAAATAAAAAAGGCCGCCCCATGAGTTTATCATGGGACGGCCTGAAAAGCTCAAGTCGCGGTACCACCCAAGTTGCCCGATCGGGCCGCTTTGCGGCAGGCCGACAAGCCCGCCTGCCCTGATAACGGCGGCAACCCCGTGCGCGGCTGGCAGGGGAGAAGCCCCTCTCACCGCGCCTGCTTGAAAGTGACAGCACCCGCCGCACCGTACCGGGCTTGCATCCTCCCCGGCTTGCTGCAAAGGTACGACGCGGGCACACTCTTTCGCACTGCATTTGTACCTTATAATGTACCGCAATGCGGCGGATTTGTCAAGGGCGGGGGCGCAAATCCGTCGGGCCAAAACTGTCGGGCCCCTGGGCTCCTGCAGAGAGAGGTGAGCTGTCTGTCTTACTCCCACTTCTCCCACACCTCGGGGCAGTAGCCTACGGTGGCCTGTCTGCCGTTGCGCACAATGGGCTGGCGGAAGAGCTGCTGGTTCTCGAACAGCTTGTCGGCCTGCTGGCTCTCGTCGAGCCATTTCAAAAGCGCCAGCGTGTCCTTGTCCTTTGCATTTTCGTCGACGAGCTTTGCCCAGCCGCCCACGGCGCGGCAGACGTTGTCAAACTCGCCGCGGCTCATGCCTTTTTCCTTCATGTCGATCATCTGGAATCTGATGCCGCGCTCCTTGAACCACCGCTGTGCCTTTTTGGTGTCAAAGCTCTTGTTCGTGCCGAAAATCTGGATGTTCATGGCCATTCCCCCCGCAAAATACATTCTTTTCATTAGAATACCACAAAAACCGTGCCTTGACAACTTACAAGGCCGGGCCTATAGTATGAGGAAAACTGCGGCAGGGCGCTTGCTCTTATGCGGGCTGCGTGCTATAATACAGGTTTATAGAGGAGTATCTATAAAGGAGTATTATGGAAAAAGAAAGAACCAGTCCGTGGCTGATCTTGTTCCGCGTGGTATTTACGGCGGCGCTGATTGCCTGCATTATGTTTATCTTTCGCAACTCACTGGAAAACGGTGCCCAGTCGTCCGCACGCAGCCAGGCCGTCATGCAGCTGGTCAACAGTGCGCTGGCCAAGGTGCATCTCGGCCCATTGTCGGAGCATCTGATCCGTAAGCTCGCGCACTTTTCGGAGTTTGCGCTGGAGGGCTTTCTGCTGATGCTCTGCATCCGCGTGTACACAAAGCATTTTGTGCGCCACATGAGCTGGCCGCTGCTGGGCGGCATGACAACGGCGCTGATGGATGAGACCATCCAGCTGCACAGCCTCAACCGCACCTCGTCGGTGGTGGATGTCTGGATCGATATGTCCGGCGTCGTGGCGGGACTTCTGTTTGCACTCATCATCCTGCTGATCGTGCGCGGCGTTACCGCATTCATCCGCGTCAAGCAGGAGAACCGCGCACTGCGCGCCGAGAGCGAGGAGCTGCGCCGCCGCGAGCATGAGCGGCTGGCCCGCCGCGCCGCCCACCGTGCCCACGAGGCACAGCTGAACCGCCCCGAACCCGACGAGGATAACTATGAGGAGGACGAAGAATGACGACCCAACAGGCAATTGAAGCCCTGCACGCCCTGCCGCGCATGGGGCAGGGCGCACCCGGTCTGGCCCGGATGCAGAACCTGTGCGACCATCTGGGAAACCCCGAAAAGGAGCTGCAGTGCATCCACATTGCGGGCACGAACGGCAAGGGCAGCCTTGCGGCCATGACGTCCTCCATCCTGACGGCAGCGGGCTACAAGACCGGTCTGACCATCAGCCCGTATGTGGTGGACTTCCGTGAGCGGTTCCAGATCGACGGCGAGATGATTCCGCCCCGCACGCTGGCAAACCTGACGGAGAAGGTGCTCGACGCGATTGACGCCATCGAGGCCGAGGGCGGCGAGAAGCCTGTGGAGTTTGAGGCCGTCACTGCGCTGGCGTTCCTCTGGTTTGCCCGCGAAAAGTGTGACTTGGTCGTGCTGGAGACCGGCCTTGGCGGGCGCTGCGACGCAACGAACGTCGTGCCCCACAAGCTCGTGGCAGCCATCACAAAGATCGGCTATGACCACATGGAAGTCCTGGGAGATACCCTTGATAAAATTGCCGCCGAGAAGGCCGGTATTATAAAAGAAGGAACCGTCGTCGTCAACTATCCCGACCAGCCTGCGGAGGCTATGGGGCCGATCCTGACCGCCGCTGCCGAGGCGCACACGAGCATCATCACGCCCGATAAGGACGATTTGACGCTGCTGCGCGGCAAGCGGCTGGAAAACCGCATTGACTACGGCGGCTATCGCGCCGCACTGGGCCTGCCCGGCACGCACCAGGCTAACCACGCCGCCATGGCTGTCGAGATCGCGCTGGCTCTCTGGCGCGAGTTCGGCTATGATATTTCGGACGATGCCATTCTGCAGGGCCTTGCCGATGCCCGGATGCCCGCCCGCATCGAGGTGCTGCGCCGCCATCCGCTGCTGCTGCTCGACGGCTGCCACAACCCCGACGGCGCTAAAATGCTGGCCGCGACCCTGACCCGCGCCGACTTTGAGGAAAACCTCGTCGGTGTGCTGGGCGTGCTGGCCGACAAGGACTATAAGGATATGTTGTCCGATCTGGCCCCCTGCTTTGCCAAGGTCTACACCGTCACGCCCAACTGCCCCCGCGCATTGAGCGCCGAGGAATTGCAGAAGGAGGCACGCTTCCACACCGACGCCGAGGCCGCCGACAGTGTGGCCGATGCCATCCGCAAGGCTGTGGACTACGCGGACGAGAACAACCTCGCGGGCGTTGTTGTCTGCGGTTCGCTCTACCTTGCCGCCGAGGCCCGCCCGCTGCTTCTCAAAGAAGCAGAAAAATAACCGGCCATCGCCATTTCAACAAAATACGCACCCGTAAGCCTGTATCATAACGATACGGGCTTTTTATTTTGTCTCAACACCCCCTCCCGGAAATTACCCGTTAATTTTTAACTCTCCCCGTAGGGGCCGGGCATGCCCGGCCCGCAACTTTGCTATGCCCACCATCAACGGGCAGCCACCCACTAACTCCCGC
>ENA-OPBF01000663-OPBF01000663.1-human-gut-metagenome-genome-assembly--contig:-NODE-663-length-25492-cov-3.545780_pt1 | contig 25492 bp, 19 predicted proteins | sample MGYA00241067_ERZ501450 | MGnify/ENA primary metagenome ERZ501450 (study PRJEB25962, sample SAMEA2042516) | human gut metagenome | biome: human gut; feature: human-associated habitat; material: faeces... | reverse complement strand
CTTACAAGTTCTTATCTATGGAATATAATTAAAAAGGCTAAACCCAGAAATATTTTTTATATTCTAGGTCAGCCTTTAACCATTTTATTTATTTAAAATTTTCTTTTTAATAAATACTACACCTGTTCCTAATATAACTAATGCTACTAATCCAATTGAAATTGGTATTATAAAGTTTCTATCAGCTCCTGTATTTGGTGTTATTATTACCGTTTCTGACATTGATTCATCAGGTTCTTTAGGATCTTTGCCTGGTACAAAGTTTCCAGGTGTTGATGGAACATCTGCTCCACCATGTGGTTTTTCAAGTTTTATAATTTCTGTTTCATTGTTTAATGATATATCTCCTGCTGTTGTTAATATTTTTGAAACATTTAATGTTGTGTCTTTAGTTTCTGTTGGTTTTAATGGTGCTTTTAGGTTTTCAGTATATAATATTGTTTTTTCTTCTATTGCTGTTTCTTCATCATTATATACTATTTCTGCAACTAAATCGTGTAATTCTTCAACAGTTTTTATTTCCCATCCTTTATTTGCTTCTGGTTCATAACCCCAATCTTTATCTAAATAATCTATTACTGCTGATGGAATTATTGTTAATACATCTCCTCCTGCAATTCCGTATTGGTAATATTCTTCTGTCGCATAATCTAATTCACTATTATTTATTGCTTTGATTTCATAAGTTACCTCTAATTTAGAACCTTCTATTAATTCATTATCCATTTCTAATTTTACAAATCCATTCTTTGGATCTTTATTATTTGATGGTCCCATATAAATTACACCGTCTTTTAAACCTGTAATTTTTCCTTCTTCATCTATTTCTAAATCTGTAATTACTTGTCCATTTGCTAATGTTACTTTCATTGTTTTTACTCTTTTTCTAAGGTCTATTTGTTGTCTTGCTCTTTCTACAATTCCAAAGTCCACATTATTTATTTTATATACATATTTGTCTCCTGATGAAGCAGATGTTACCGTATCGTATTCTACTCCTATACCCATAGTTGGTGTAGTTGAATCCATTTTTGTTCTAGTATATTCTTTTTTACCTTTTTCAAGTTTTTTCATTTCTTCATCAATTTGTACTCTTGAACCTTTTGGTGCTTCTTGCTCTTTATTATAGTTATCTAAAGCATCTGTTAATCTTTTATCTACATCTTGTTTATACCATTCTTTATTTTTTTGGTCTCTTGATTTATCATATATTGTTCCTTTATAGTTTTGAACTGTATATGTTTCATCTCCCCAAGTATATGTTAATGTATAGTCTCCTGGTATAAATCCTGTAATTGTAAAGTTTCCACTTTCATCAGTATTACCTGTATATACTTTTTCACTTCCTGTATTTTCAGTTAATGTTATTTCTACATTTCCAATTCCTTTTTCGCCTTTGTCATATTGTCCATTTCCTTTTCTTTCTTTATTTGTTTGTAAGTCTGGCATATTTGTTTCATCTAAAAATACTGTTCCAGCTAATTCTCTTGCATCTGCAATTTCTAATTGTAATGCTGGGCTAGAGTCTGTATCATCTTCATATGTTGACTTATCTTCTGGTTTTACATTTCCTGGATTTGAATCTACATCAATTCCTGCATATGCTTTTCCATCTTCTCCAAATGTTGAATAAGAATTTATTTCTACTACATTTTCTAAGTTTTCTCCATTATTCATTATGTTTATTATTGCTTCTCTACTTAGTTCAAATTGTACATATATTTCATGTGTTTTTTGCGCTTCTATTTTAGCATTAGTATTTATTATTACTTTTGAGTATTCATTATTATGATTAGATGTTTCAAAGTTTATATCTCCAGTAATATTACTTGTTTTTTCATCTTTATTAGTTCCTATTGCAACTATTGAATATTTACTATCATAATAATCTACTAAGCTATTAATTTGTGATGTTAAATTTGTTGATTCATTTCTTATCGCAATTTTGTATGTTAAATATGCTTTTAATTCTTTGTTCTTATCTTTTTCATTTACATATTCATAATCAGCTTTATAAATTGGTCTTGTATATTTCATTTCACCATATTTATTTCCAAATTTCACTCCAACATTAAATCCGTCACCATATTCTCCTTGGTTTTTAAACCTCTGTGCATATTCATAAATATGTTCATATCCATTGATTGTAAGTTTTACATTGTCTAAATCTTTTATTAATGCTAAATCTGGTTGCTCTCTTCTATATAATCCTAAATTTATATATTTTATTTCTTCTTGACCATATTCAAAGTGTTCTCTAATTATATATTTAGTTTCATTAGTATTTGCTGTTATTGGAAATTGTCCATTATTTATAAATGTTGATGTATGTTTTTGTGTATCTTTTTCATACGATAAATCATGTTTTTTATTTCCATTTCCATCTAATGTATGTCCTGTGTTATCACCATTTCCTAATATTGTACTAAATCCATCATTAAACTCTTCTCTTGTTTTAGGATTTTCTGCTGCCTTAGAGCCATTGTCTTTGTCTATATGTGGTACTACATTTGTATATGTAATTCCATCATATTCAAATTCTATATAATAGTTTTCTAATTGTGCTATCTCTACATCTACAAATAAATATGCTCCTTTTTCATCTGTTTTAGCTTCTTTTATTATCTTTCCTGATTTATCTTTCAATCTAACAGTTATTTCTGGTAATAAAATATCATTCTCATCATAATCATTATCTCTAAATAAATCATTTCTTAGTGATTGTTTTCCAAATATTTTATCCTCCCATACATACCCTGAAAGTTTTACATATATTTGTGGATTCTCTATTATAAAATCTGTAGTTTTATCTACTACAACAGTTTGTTGTACACCATCTTTTATAAATTCATATCCATAGTTTGGATTTTTTGTTTCATATGCTGTATATGTACCTACTAATAAGTTTTCAATTAAAATTTCACCTTTTTCATCAGTAATAAATTCTGTTGCTTCTTCTTTTTTTGATACATATGATATTGTTTTATCTGAATTTTGTTTTACATATTTGTCCATATTGTTATTTTTGATATAAAATCCTACACCTTTTAAAAGCACTTGGTGATTGTCTTTATTTACTTTTATAACTTTTAAATTTCCTAATAGGCTTATATCATATTCAAAGTCTGTTGTTAAGTCTTTTTTCTCTTTAAATGGTTCCCTAATTATTAAGTTTTGATAATTACTTCCACTTAATGATTCCAAAAACCATACTTTTGCTGCATTTATATCTACTTTCGCATTTGCTGTCATCTTTGTTATTTTGCTTACTCCTTGGTCTGCTGGAAAAGATATATAAAAATCTTTTCCAGTAGTCATATGTTGCAATGCAAACCATTTTTCATTTGTTCCTTCAAAGCTACTATATAGTACTCCATCTATTGTTTTTCCATCTTGATTATACACTTTTACATCATCCATAGTTCCAGGAAAACTCCAATTAAATGGTCCTACTCTTATATATGTCTTTCCGTTTTTTTCAAATGATGTTGCTTTTATATTTTTTTTATTTGTATTGTCTTTCATTTCCATATTTTCAAGGCTTTGAGCATATTTGTCAGCTTCATCTTCTAATTGTGTATGATAATTTCCTGGTTTATTGTTTGTAAAACCTAAATATAATCCTGCGTGATGTTGTCCTACATTTCTCATCCAAGTAGGAAGGAAATTCCAAATCGCATTTGAAACTTGTCCATTTTCTTTGTCTCCATTATTATTTGCTTGTAATATTGTCGCAAACTTAGCATTATCAGAATGTGTTATTTTCTTGCCTTCATGATCAGTTGACTCATTTCCTTTTATTGTTACTTCTGAAATTATTTTATAGCTCTGAACATCTCTTAATTTTTGGCCATGTTCAGCACAAAAGATATTAGGATTATTCAAATATTCTTCAAATGTAACATTTAATTTTTGCCCTACTGAATATGCTTGTGATGTTGTGTAAAATAAACTTACTATTATAATTATCATCAGTGTTATTATAGATATTTTCTTTAATTTATTCATTAGCTCTGTTACCTCCTTCCTCTATTCTTCTTTATCATTCTTTCTCTTTACTATAACTGCTGCTATTATTCCTGATGCTACTATTGTTGCTATTATTAATCCTATTGATACATATACTGCCTTACCTGTTTTAATACTTAAGATTATATCAGCTGAACTATAATCATTTTCATTTTTGTCTTGATTTCCTGGTGTTGAATTGATATCTGATAAACCTAAATCATTATATGCTTCTACTATTTCTGCTCTATTGTTTACTAGTCCAAGATTTTCTTCATTCATTTTCTTTGTTAGTGTAAGTGTTAATGTTCTAGAATCACCTGGTTCAATCTTATCATTTGCTATACTAGAACTATATAATACATTTCCTGTTTGATACCAATCTTTATTCATTTCTGAACTAAATTGTAAATCTTTTGGTATATAATCAGCTATTTTTCTAGCGTATCCTGCTACTTCTCCAATATTTGAAACTTTTATTTTATATTCAATTATAACATTAGTTCCATTTAATTGTTTTGCATCAATTTCTGCTTTTGCTATCTTTTCATCGTTATATTCTTTTGTCTTTGTTCCTGCTGAATTTTGAATAATTACTTTTGATATTGTTTTATCTAATTTCAAGTCAAAATCTTTTAGTTCAATCAAACCTATATTAATGTTTGATATATCATTATCTTCTATTTTTATAACATCTGTTGAAGCAATATTTTGCTTTTTACCTTCTAATGAAATTTCATTAAGTCTAACATCTGAATTTTGTGCCTCGCTAACACCTTCTACTTTATATTTAGTTATTGAGTATTGTGTATTATTGTATTCAAATATTGCTATATAATTTCCATTTCCTAGGTTACTTAGTACATATACCCCATTTTCATTAGTAGTTGCTTCTAGTAATTTTCCACTTTCATCTTTTACTAATTTATTTGTATCTAAATTTAATAATTTTACTTTAACATTACTTAATGTTTTTTCACTTTCATCTTTTTTTCCATCTGCATTTTCGTCAAACCATGCTGTACCTGTTATATTTTTTTCTCCTTTTGCGACATTATTGTCATCTACATCATTATTTCCATTTTCATTTTCTTCTGTTTGTCCATTATTTTCACCCTGACTATTTGCATTTGCTTTTATTATGTGTGTTATTTCTGATGTTGTAGCTATTTCTTCTCCATTAACTAATGCCATTGATTTATTAGTTATTGCTTCTGCTTTATCTCTTGATTCTGAATGATTTACAACTGTTGTCACTTTTATATTCATTTCTTTTCCTACATCTAAGTCTTCTGAAATGCTAATATAATTGTTCTTTGGAATTTCTAGTTCTTCTCCATCTTTTTCTAATTTAGTAATAGTTAATTGTAATGGTAATTTATCTATTATTTTTAATCCTGATGTTTTATCTTTACTATCATTTTTTACTTTAATTAAATACTCAACTGTATCTCCAGATTTTATATATTTGTCTTCCACATTAGTTGTCATCTCCATCTTTACTTTAAAACTGTTTAATTTATCTTTCCAAATGTTAGATGTGTATTCTTTTTGAGAATCTTTAGCTTTTACAGAAAATGTTACATCATCTATGTTATTTTCTTTAATTTGCTCTAATAACATATTATAATCTAGGACTTTTATTTCTCCTGGTTTTAAATTTCCTATATTAATTTCTTCTGAATATTCAATTACATTTGAATTAGTTTCATCATCTATTGCATTTGATGTATTTTCTTTTATATCACTAATATCTAAATTTTCTCCTCCAAAAATTTCTTCATCAGATATTTTTATTTCTTTTAATCCTGTTATTAATTGGACTCTTTCTGGTTTCATATTACTTGACATTTTTGTTTTTACTTTTACATCTTTTTGTTCTTTATCTGATATATTTTCAATTATTGCATAATATTCTACTGTCCCTAACTCATATAAATCTACTGTTCTGTCTGTTACTCTTTTTACTGAAACCCTAATATTAGCTGTTTCCGTAATACATTTTATCTCATCTGACTTTTGAATTACATCTAAATATTTTGTTTCTACATTATTTTTAATTTCTGTATTATTTTTTAAATCTTTATTTACTCTAACCTCATATTCTAGTTCTGATGTTTCGCCTACTAAAAGTCTTTCTATTTTTCCTTTATACATATCTGTATCAATTTCTTCATAGTATGATGCACCTGTATATTCATAGTTTTCTACTGGTTCTACCAATTTTGTGCCTTCTGGTATTTTTCCAATAACACTAATATTCTCTACATCTTCTGAACCTGTATTTGATACTTTTACTGTATATTTTATTACTTCTCCATTTTTTACTGCTGTATCTTCTTTAATTTCTTGTCCACCAACTGTTGCATTTAAAGATGTCTCTATCTTTGGTCCTACTCCTGTTTGCATTGTTATTGTTGTTGCTTTTATTGTATTATCTATTTGTGTAGCTGAATTCGTATATGATGTTTCATATACTTCTTTTGCTATTTGATTGTATTCTAAGTTTTCTGGTATTTCTACTCTATATGTACCTGTTATTGCTGTTTGTGCTTCTATATTATCTAATACAACTAAATATTTTTTTACTTCTTTTCCATCATTTAATTCTTCTGTCCATTTATTTTCTGGATTTTGTAAATCTTTTGTTGCATTTTCATTTTCTGAATAATATACTTTTGCGTTTTCAACAATTACTCCATCTACAATTTCCATTTCCATATTATTTTCTTCAGTTTTTGTTGGAAAGGTTCCTAATATATTTACATTTTCTATATTTTCTGAATTGTTATTTATAATTTCGAAACCAACTTCAACATTTTTACTACCTTTTCCTCTTTCTAATGCAATTTCTTTATTTTCTTCTTGTCCTATTGTTTCAATTCCTAAATCTTTTATACTATTTATTGCTGTTACATCTTTTGGTGGTACTATTGAAATATTTGCTATTTTTTCTCCTTTTTCACCTTCTGCATATGATGTTGCAATTTCATTTGTGTAATTCATTATAATTTTTTCATCTTTTGCTATTGCTTTTCTATCTACATTTACTGTTGCATCTATGATTATATTTGTTCCTTCGACTGTATTTTCTTTATATGTTTGTTGTTCTCCTTCTAGTTCTACTATAATTTGTTTTCCTTCAACAAAATAATTTTTTATTTTTAATTCATCTTCATATAATAAACTTACCTTATTTATATCAATATTTTCTACTTGTTCTGGTAATTTTAATTTTATTACTGGATTCTTATTTAAATCATATTTTTCATCATTTGTTTTTAATGTTACCTTCATTTCTAATTGATTAGCTACTATTGTTGATAACGTACTTTTATTAACTTCTAAATTTGCCTCTGTTATTGAATTTTTTAATTGTATACTTGTTGAAATTTCTTTTTCTGCATTTTCTACTAATTCAATTCCTTCTAATTCATTTGTTTTTTCCTCTTCATATTTATATGTTATTTTTGTGTTTATTTCACTTGCTTGTGTAGTTGTTTTTTTATCTGTCGCTTTTATTGTTTTTGTATTATAAAAGCTCAAAATTCCTTCTGATACAGGTTGTGTTCCTTTTATTTCTATTGCTCTTGGTTCTTTTCCTGTATAATCTATTATTATATTTCCATTTTCATCTACTTTTGAGTTATTATTAACTGTTTCTAATAATATTCCTTGCTCATTAAATATTTGTAGATTTCCTTGCTCTCCAAAAATTTTATCAAAGTCATTTTTTGATATAACTGTTTTATTAAATACTATATTTGCATCTTTTTCTTGTCCATCAATTATGTATTTACTTTGCTCTTCTCTTATTGAAACATTTTTAGCTACATTTGCTAAATTAACCATTAATTTTGTTTCACTCTTAATTTCTTTGTCTATTCCTGAATTTATTTTTCCTTTAAAAATTTCTTTTTCATTGTTTGTAGCAACAATTTCTATTGTTGAATCTACTATTTCTTCTGGTATTTCTAATTCTGCTTTATCAGTTGTTATTTCTTTTCCATTTTGTAAAGTTATCTTTTCTTCTAATATAAATTTTTCATCTTTTAAATCTACATCTTTGCTATAAATATATGTTAATATAACTTTTTCATTTCCTTGTTTTTTCCACAATACATTGTTTTCTACTGGTTCGTTTTTCATTAATATTTCAATTTCTTCATCTTTTTCATTTATTTCATATGAAGTCATTGAATTTAAATTTATATTTTTAATTATTTCTGGCTTTTCACTATCAATTATAGGTACATTGATTTTAGAACTAATTTGTTTCATCGGATAGTTATTATCTTTTAAACCTAAATCCATTAAAACTTGAATTACCCTCTTATCTTCTCCTGAAATTTTAGCTACTTTATTTGTTATTATTTTCATAGTATTTTCAATGTTTGTTTTGTCATTTGTTTCAATTAAATTTAGTTTTACATTTCTTTTTGCTTCTATCTTTATGTCTTTTTCAGTACTGTCTTTGTATTGTCCTAATAAAAGTATTTCTGTATTTCTTTCTTGTAAACTATATTTTTCTTCTTCAATAGGACTTACTTTCATTTCTATTTCTGCTGTTGTTCCTGCATTTAATTGATTTAAATAAACTTTATTGTCTTCTACTTTATTTACATATTCGCTTTCTGAACTATTAAGTTTGAAATTTGTATCTTTTAGTTCAATAGTTCCATTAAAATATCCTTCTCTTTTTACATTTAATAGAACATACATAGACATTTCTTTTTCTTCTGATGTTCTTTCTAATGTTGTTACCTTATTTCCTTCCTTATCTTTAAAGTATGCTTCAAATTCTATATTTTTGTGATTCGTTGCTATTCCATCCATTGCATAACTTACAATATTTGAACCAACAAATATAAAATTTGCTAATGTTAGTGTCATTAGTAAAATTATTGTTACACTAATTTTTAAAATTTTTCCTTTCATATTTTGTACCTCCTAAACCAGAATTTGTTATTTTTTTACAATACTGGTATTTATATTACCTCATTATTAATTATATATTATTTTTGTTGATTTTTCAACACTTTAAGCCTCTTTTTTCATATTACTTTTATGTTACCAATGCAAATAATAGGTTTTATCTTACGGATTTAACCTTTAAATAATATTTTTCTTTTTTGTAACATTTTCATTTTTTATTAATATTATATTACATAGTATAACTATTTTTGAATATACATATTTTAGAGGTGATTATTTTGGAAAATTTTAATATAGATAAAAATACAATAAATAAATTGAAAGGAATGTTAAATAACGGTGACTTAGATAATTTAGTTAATCAAATCTCCCCTGAAATGATGCAAAATTTTTCTAATTTAATGTCCAGTAATTCAGGGTTAAATAATACTCAACAATGCGAAAATCCTTCTAGTAATTGTACTGATAAAGGTAGCTCTAATGATAATATTTCTAATTTTAAGAATAATACTAACAGCAATGACAATATTAATGAAACAAATAATTCTACCATTTCAAACAATATTAATAACTTTGATTTTAGTAAAATTGATATGAATATGATATTAAAAATGAAATCTATAATGGAAAACTTAAATTCTTCAAATGACCCTAGATCTAATCTATTATATTCTTTAAAGCCTTATTTAAGAGATGAAAAAAAGAATAAAATAGATCAATATGCTAATTTATTAAATTTTGCTAAAGTTGCTGAGGTACTTAAATCAGATAATAAGGAGAATAAGAAAAATGAATAGTTTTCCTTTTTTCAGATTTCCATATAATAATTATTATAGATACTATAATTATAGAAATAATTTAAATAAAAACACCCTCTATTCTAACTGCAATCCAGATATAAAACAAGCTTTTCAACCTCCTTATGTAGAAAATAAAAATATTGGAAATAATGTTGAAAAAAATAATAATTATATAAATGAAACTACTAATATATGCAATTACAGGAATAATGATTATAAAAAACTTAATACTGATTTCGAAAATACTAATAATCAAAATAATAATATCTCTAAAAAAAATAAATCATCTAAATTTTACTTAGGGCCTATTGTGTTTGATAGTTCTAGTTTTTCTGATTTAGAAAAACCTGTGTTAGAACTTTTAGGTCTAAAGTTATATTTAGATGACATTCTCATTCTTAGTTTATTATATTTTTTATATGAAGAAGATGTAAAAGATGAAACCTTATTTATCTCCTTGCTTTTACTACTAATTAGTTGATTTTGATATTTGTATAGTTTATTTAGTTATTTTGTGGTTAATTAAAAATTATTTATTTTAGAATATTTACCACATATTAATATTATTCTATTATTATAGAATCATTATCAACAAATACATAGGCTTGTTTATGCATTGGTTCTTCATCTCTATCTATCTCTTTTACTATGTTTGCAATTCTAATTTGTACTGTGTCTAATAATCCTGCAGAAATTATTGCTTGTTTATTTCCTTTAGCTCCAGCATGAGCTAATCCTCTTAAACTACCAAGGACAACTATATTTTCTGATGCCATTACTTCTGCTCCTGAATTTACATCTCCTAATATCACTAGGCTTCCTTCTGTTTCTAGCCTTTGGCCTGAGCGTAAAGAGCCTCTATGGAATTTTGTTTCTGATATTCCTATTTCTCTATTAAATGTTCTTGTAATGCTTGAAAGCCCTAACGCTTTTGGCATATCAAACTCTATTTCTACATCAATTTTATCTTTTATTAAATTTTGAATTTCGTCTATTTCTTTATTTTTTAATATTTTACCAGTCACTGTTATTGGTGTCTTTTCATCTTTATATAATTTTTTCAATTCTGGTATTTTCTTTTTCAAACTTTCTACTATTTCTCTTTGTTCTGCATTTTCATTAATCTTTATTAATATTTCATTTTTCTTTAAATTAATGCTTATACAATTTTTCATTTTACATCCTTCCATTTCCGTTTTATGACATTTATAATTTTGGTAATTTGAGGTTCGGTGATTTTGGGGTCAGAGACAATGATTTTGGGGTCGGAGACAAAAATCATGAATATATATAAGTATAAAGTAAAATTTAAAATAAGATGATTTTTGTCTCCGACCCCAAAATCATTGTCTCCGACCCCAAAATCACCAAAATTATCTTAATGATTGAAGATACGAAGTTGCTGACATATTTTCTTGAATGTCTTGTGTGTTCATTCCAAAATATTCTCCCATTATATCTCTTACAACCTCTGCTGTGTAGTTTCCATGTCCTCCGTTTTCTACCATAACAACTATTGCTATTTCTGGTTTGTCAAATGGTGCAAATCCAGCAAACCATGCATGTACTATGTCTTTTCCATTTTCATCTTTTCCTGCTTCTGCTGAACCTGTCTTGCCTCCTACATCTATTCCAAAGTCTTTAAATCTTACATATGCTGTTCCTGTTGTATCACTTGTAACAGATTTCATACCTTGCAATATTGCATTTAAATTTTCTTGATGTATTGTTAATTTTTCTGGTTCTTCTTGATTTAATCCTAGTTTAGCATTTACATAGTTATTTATTTCTTCTTTTGAAGCTTCTGTTCCATCTGGTTTTCTTATTGTTTTTACAATACTTACATCTAATGGTTTTCCTCCATTTGCAAGCATACTTATATATTTTGTCATTTGTAATGGACTGAATGCATCTAATCCTTGGCCTATCGAAGCATTTATAGTCTGTCCTTTTGTCCAAGTAATATTCTTTTTAGCTGCATATTCTGGGGTAGCCATTGCTCCTGTTGTTTCACTTGGTAACTCTATTCCTGTTTTTACTCCTAATCCAAAATATCTTGCATATTTTGCTAAGGTTTCTATTCCCATTCTATCTCCTGTTTCGTAAAAGAAATAGTTACAAGATTTTTCTATTGCTCCTGATACATTTAAGAATCCATGACCTCTATGATAATCTGTATAATACCAGCATGGCCATGTTAGACCATATTTTTTGTATAATCCTGTATCATTTATTTGTTCTGTTCTTGTTATTACTCCTGATTCTAATCCTGCTATTGCTGTTACCATTTTAAAAATTGAACCTGGTGCATATGCATTTTGAATTGCTTTATTCATTAAAGGTTTAGCAATATCATCTCTATATTTAGCCCAGTTTTCATTACTTATTCCACCTATAAAGTCTGCTGGATTATAGTTAGGATAACTTGCCATTGCTAAAATTTCTCCTGTATTTACATTCATTACAACACAACTTCCAGCATTAGCCGGATATGCTTTCCCAAAACCTCCTGATGATATTTTTTTAATATTGTTTTCCAATGCTTGTTCTGTTACTCTTTGTAAATTAGAGTCTAATGTTAATACTACATCACAACCTGCTATTGCTTCTTTTGATGTATATTCAGAAGTTATCGTTCCATCAACTGCCATATCTATTTGTTTTGTTCCATTTTGACCTTTTAAGTAATCTTCAAATACATATTCTATTCCATTTTTTCCTATAATATCATTTTGAGAATATCTATCTGACTTTTCTTTATATTCTTCAGCACTTATTTTTGAAGCATATCCTAAAATATGTGATGCCAATGTTCCTGAAGTATATTCTCTAACTGGTTCTACTACTATATTAATTCCAGGAAATTTATCTCCACTTTCAGTAAATTCAGCAACGGCTTCTCTTGGAATATTTTTTGATATTTTTAATGCCCTTGTACTACTGTATCCTGAAATAGTTATTTCATATCTTATTGCTATTATTTTTCTAATTTCATATATGTCATTATTTTCTATTTCATATCTATCTTTAAAATGATAAAAAGCTTCTTCTGGAGTTGCATTTTCATCTAGTTTATTGTTTTTCTTCCATTTAGATAATTGTTCTCCTTCTATTGTATATTCAAATGGGTCTACATTTACTGGAAATGAGTCAACATATTCTGCTTCATATTTTTCTAATACATTTATAATATTTAGAATAGACTTATTTAGCTCGTTTTCTTCTATTTTAGTTTTATATAATTCCAATCCAAATCTTGCATTTGTTGTTACTAATTCTTCTCCGGTCCTGTCTAATATAGCACCTCTTGCTGCTTCTAATTTTGTTTCTCTTGTTAATCTAGTATTTGATTCTTCTCTGTATTCTGCCCCATGAACTATCTGCAAGTTAAATAGTTGTATTATTAATACAATTCCAACAAGATATGTAATTACAGTTAATATATTATATCTTAGTTTTATATTACTCTTTTTTATAATTCTATTTTTTTTCATATTTTCTATCATTCCTTCACTTTAAGGCATTATTTAGAATGAATAATTTATAAAATTTAGATATTATTCAACCTTCACCTTCTTAAAAATATCTTGTTAATACTCTATTCCCTTTATATTCGTTTTCTATATTGTATCCAAATTTTTGAAGTACTGGATATATTATTATTGTAATTATCAGATTATATATTACCTCTATTGCTAAAGTTTTTATAAAATATAGTATTTCTACATTACTTGACGCAAATATATAATTTAATAAATATGTTATTACTTCAAATATTATAGTGCTTCCCAAAACCATGAACATAATTGTAGCTCTACTATCTTTTGAAAAATTTTTGTCAAAAGTTGCTGCTAAAAAACCAATTATTCCATATCCAACTGCATTTATTCCTATTTGTTTTCCAATTACTAAGTCTATTATTATTCCTGTTGTTACTCCATATATCACTCCTGACATTCTGTTTGTAAAAAGTCCTATAAATAAAACAAATATAACAAATAAGTTTGGCATAATTCCTGAAATTGTAAACCAATTAAAGAAATTTGATTGTAAAAAATATAGAAAAAACAAAACTATTACAAGTGTTATATTTATTATTACTTTTTTCAATTAGTTTACCTCTCTTTCTTATTTATTAGTATTATGCCTAATTGTAATTTAGTTTATAAATTTATTATTTGAATGCTATTAGCTAATTTTCATGAATATTTACTAATTATCATTATTTATTAATTCATTTATAATTCAAAAAACTATTTTTCTGTCAATCAATATATTTCATATTAATTGTTCGTTATAACTAATACTGTATTTAACTTGTTAAAATCTACTGCTGTTTCTACCATCGCATATTTATCTGTATCGTTATGTGTAGTTATTACTTTTTTTACATTTCCAACATGTATTCCTTTTGGATAAATACCTCCAAGTCCAGAAGTTACTACACTATCTCCTTGAACAATATTGCCATTTGTCGGAATATACATAGCTTTTAAAGCTGAGTTTTCTTCTTGTGTTCCTCTACACACTATGCTTTCATCAGTTGTACTTAATGAACAACTTACGGCACTTGAAGTATCTATAATTGTTTGAACTTTTGCTGTTGAATCTGTTACTGATATTACATGTCCTACCAAGCCTTGGTCTGCAATAACTGTCATGTTTTCAGATATTCCGTCTTTTCTCCCAACATTTATTACTATTGTTTTTGAATAATTACTTATATCTTTGTTAATTATATATGCTGGTACTGTCTTATATTCACCATACTTTTCTGCTAAGTCCAAATATTCTTTTAAAGTTTCATTTTCTGATTTTATATTTTCTAATTCTCTTAGGGATTGCTCCAATTCACTATTTTTTTGTTTTAATTCTTCGTTTTCTGACTTTAAGTTATTTATGTCTGTAAAAAATGTACTATTTCCACTTATTTTATTTTTTAAATATGTTAATCCATTTTGTACTGGCATTATTAACTTAGTTGCTGCATTTTCAAAAAAAGAGTTTCCTTTGTCTGAATTAGAAAATATAACTATAAAAATTAATATAATTATTGTTATTACAATACCTGCTATTTCAGCTTTTTTATTTCTATGCATTCTTTACTTCATTCCTTTACCTTCTTTTTCTTGCATTAATTAAAACTGTTTTTAATCTTTCTAAATCTTCTAGAGTTTTTCCTGTTCCTCTAACTACACATTCTAGTGGATCTTCTGCAATATATACTGGCATTCCTGTTTCTGTACTTAACAATTTATCTAAATTTTTAATCAAAGCTCCTCCACCTGCTAAAACGATTCCTTTTTCCATTATGTCAGATGCTAATTCTGGTGGTGTCTTTTCTAATGTTAGTTTTACTATCTCTACTATTTTAGTTATTGATTCTTTTATTGCATCTTCTACTTGTGATGAAGATATTTTCTCTGTTCTAGGTAATCCATCTGTTAAGTCTCGTCCTCTAACTTCAACTGTTGTTTCAGTCATAAGAGGCAAAGCACATCCAATTTGTGTTTTTATTTGTTCTGCTGTTGTTTCTCCTACTGCTAAATTCATTTCTCTTTTTATATAATTTACTATATCGTCATCTAATTCGTCTCCTGCTACTCTTAAAGAATGGCTAACAACAATTCCTCCTAGTGATATAACTGCAACTTCTGTTGTTCCTCCACCAATATCTACTATAATGTTTCCACTTGGCTCTCCTACATCTAATGCCGCACCAATAGCTGCTGCCATAGGTTCTTCTATTAAATAAACTTCTTTTGCTCCTGCTTGAAGAACAGATTCTTCTACTGCTCTTTCTTCTACTTCTGTAATTCCTGATGGTACTCCTACAACGACTCTTGGTCTTCCTATGTTATATCTTCTGCCTACTTTTTCAATTATATTTTTAAGCATTAGTTGAGTTGCAGTAAAATCTGCAATTACTCCATCTTTCAAAGGTCTTACTGCTTTTATTTGTTCCGGAGTTCTTCCTAACATTTCTTTTGCTTCTGTCCCTGTTGCTAATATATTTCCTGTCTTTCTATCTATTGCAACAACAGATGGTTCTTGTAATATAACTCCTTTTCCCTTTAATGTGACTAAAATATTTGCAGTCCCTAAATCAATTCCTATATCTTTAGAGCCAAATGTAAAAAATTTCATATTCAAATCTTCCTTTCATTTTAAATGTCTGTTTCCTCTTTTACCATTTGTGAAAATATGCTTGTAAAATTCATATTTCCTATAACTATATGGTCTAATAGCTCAATATCTAAAGATATTGCTGCATCTAATAATCTCTCTGTTATTTCGATATCTGATTTACTTGGTGTTGAATCTCCACTTGGGTGATTATGCACTAAAATAATTTTAGGTGCTTGCATCTTTATTGGTTCTGACATAACATCTTTTATTGAAATATTTGTGAAATTTGTTCCACCTCGTGATAAATCAACTATTTTTAAAATTTCATTTTTTATATTTAATATAACTAACTTTGCTGATTCTACCTTTTCAAATCTCATCTTTGCCATGAATATTTTTGCTACATCATCTGGTTTCTTTACTGTTATTTTTTTATAATTTGATGGTGTTGTCATTCTAATTGCCAATTCACACAAAGCTTTTATTTGAATTGCTTTTATTCTTCCAATTCCTTTTATTTCTTTTAATTCTTCTATTGTTATATTTCTTAAAAAATTCAAATTGTCTTCTTTACTATCATTTAAATTTAATATTTTTTGAGCTATATTTAAAGCAGATTCTTCTTTCGTTCCAGTCTTTATTATTATAGCCAGTAATTCTGCATTTGATAATAATTTTTCTCCATATATTTCTAATTTTTCATATGGTCTTTCCATTTCTGGAAGTTGTTTCATTTTTATTGACAAAATATCATTCCTTTCAGTTGATAAATTGCCCCTATACTTTTTTATATACAAATACTGCTAAAAGTAATCCTATTATACTAGCTACATTTATTTTGAACATTAATGCAAATGTTATTTTAACTACACTTAAATCTAATACAATTGGATTATCAAGTCCAAAAGTTTGACTGTATGAAAGCCACCATAGCCAATCTACTTTTGAGGCTAATTCTCCTAGCAATCCCCCTACTACTAATCCTGATAACATAAATATTAATAATACCCATATATTTTTTTCTTTTGTTGCCATTTTATTACCTCCAAAATTCCTCTTATATTACGGCTGTTTATTTTTTCGCATATTGCTATTATACCGTGGTTTAACAATTTTTTCAAGTAAAATGCTTTATTTTTTAATATTTATATGTTATATTTATATTTATCTACTTTTTTACTTTATACAAAATTTTATATTAATATTTTAATCTTTATAATTAACTTTTTAATATTTAATTTCGGTATATAAAGTTACCAAAATTTGTGCATTTAAATATAATAATAATAGTTGTATAATATAATTATCAAGTATTTTAAGGGAGGTACTTAATGAAAATCGAAAAACTTACTGATAATAAAATTAGAATCATTGTGAATTTAGATGATTTAAAAGAAAAAAATATAGACTCAAAAACTTTAATTGATAAACCGGCTGAAACTCAAAATCTCATTTTAGATATTCTAGTAAAAGCTGAAAAAGAGGTTGGTTTTAACACAGATGGTTGTAAACTTTTAATTGAAGCATTTTCTTCTTCAGAAGGTATTTTTGTTTTCACAATTACAAAATATAAAGATGTTTCCTCAAAAGATAATTCTTCTTCTCCATCTCAAAATAAAAGAAAAATTATTGTAAAAAAGAAAACAGTAAATCCAAATAGTGAAAATTCTATTTTCAAATTTTCTAATTTTGAAGAGTTTTGTAAACTTTGTAATTGCATAAACAATATTAATGAATTGAATATGAAAAAATTAGCCAAAAATATTTCTTTGTATTTATATAACAATACATATTTTTTAGTTGTTGCAAATGTTAATACTAAATATGAACAACTAAAAAAATTCTATTCAATTGTTTCAGAATTTGCCACATTATGTTCTCATTCAAATATTTTTGAGTCAAAATTATTTGAACATGGAAAAGTAATTTTTAAGAAAAATGCTATTTCTTTGGGAATTAAATATTTTGTAACTTCAAATGTTTAATTATGAATAAAAAATCTTAAAGAAACTTTAAAGTTTCTTTAAGATTTTTTAGTATATATAATTTTGTGGATTATATGCTGTCCCATTTACTCTAATTTCCAAGTGTAAATGTGGTCCTGTTGAGTTCCCAGTTGAACCAACTGTTGCAACTACATCTCCTTGTGAAACTGTTTGTCCATTTTTAGCATATAATTTACTACAATGACCATAATATGTTTGAACCCCATTACCATGAGAAATTACTAACATATTTCCATATGATCCTTTCCAACCAGAAAATGTTACTGTTCCTGATGCTGCTGCTTTTACTGGCGTTCCTGTTGGTGCTGCTATATCTAATCCTGTATGTGATGAACTTCTTATATTGCTCCTAACTCCAAATCTTGATGTTATTGTGCCAGATACTGGTCTAATTAATGATAATCCTAAAGAAGCTTTTCCTCCTGATATTTTACTTGATGTATTAACACTACCAGAAGCTCTTGCTCTTGAACCTGCATTTGCATTTTTAGCAATTGTTACAGTTTTTACTGGTTCTACATATAATTTCGAAACAACTTCTTCTGTTGATGTTAAAGTTTTTAAATCTGTTTCATATTTTTCTGAAATTGAAATATTTTCTATATTTGTGCTTCCTTTTTCTTTTAAATCATTTACTACTTTTTCTGCTTCTTCAAAAGAAGAAACATAGTATTTTTCTTCATTATTATCTAAAATCGCATAGTATCTATAATATGGAATCCCTCCACTTATTGTCTTTTGATATATTTCTTCATCATTTGTTACTATATTTCTTTTTAACAGGCATAATTTATACTCTGGTAAACTATCTACTTGAACAAATGCAATATTTTTATTACTCCCATCTCCATTTTCTACATATTCATTAATTCTTTTTTGCAATTCTGCCTTATTTTCTGTGTATCCAACTTGTTGTCCTTTAATATGAACACTATATGTTGGTTTATACAAAAAAGCAACTGCTCCAATTATTAAAAATGTAGCAATTAAAAACAGCATTATAAATTTAATTCCCCTTCTAGTATGAATTAATACCTTTTTTAACATTACACTATCTCCTTTGTAAATCTATTGTAATAATATTGTAATATTTCTTTTTTTGCAATGATTATGAATGTTTAATTTCCCTAGCTTTAAGTAATTTATTTTGTTTTATCTTCATTTTATGCATTTTTTCTCTTTTTTTCAAAATACTCTACTTTTTAGATTATTTCTGCTCTTTATCTTTCTAAATATTATATTAAATTTTTTATTTAAAAACTCTTTCAATTCTCATTTTGTATTATGTGATAATAATGATAAAAGCCTTTTGGATTAATCTTACAATTTTTTGATATATAAATTTTATAATATTAATTTTATTTTAAAGTATAAAAAGTTTATTTTAGGAAATACTTATTAAAGAATTTAATAGAAAGGACTGATATTATGGCAGATTTAAATCAAATGGAATTACAACATTTAAGACATTTAATAGGAGCTCATGAAACAGCTTATCAAAAATTAAATACTTATTCTTCTCAAGCTGTTGACCCTCAAATAAAGCAACTATTTACAAAATCAGCTCAAGATGCTTTAAATACAAAACAAAAATTAATGACTTTTTTAAATAATTAGTAGGGAGGATTTATGATGGAAGAAAAAACAATGGTTAATGATATTTTAGCTGGTGTTAAGTCTGATTTAACAGCTTATCAAACAGCAATTTCTGAATCTGAAAATATGCAATTAAGACAAACTTTTCAACAAATTAGAAATAGTGATGAGAGTTTTCAATATGAACTTTTTAAAATTGCTCAATCTAAGGGATATTATATTCCGGCTCAAAAGGCTACTGTTACAGAGGTAAATACTGTTAAGAGTGAATTGCAACAATAAAGTGTAGGACTGCTTCAAGGGAGATAATGATATATTCCCCAAGGAGTGGTCTTTTTGTGTTATATTCCATAGATAAGAACTTGTAAGCTTCAAAAATGGCGCTTTTTCTACGCTAAAATTTTATAAATATAAAATTTTACGTGAATATTATCCATTTTTGAAGCTTAACAATTTCTAATCTATTCCATATAACGCAAAAAGACCACTCCTTGGGGAATATATCATTATCTCCCTTGAAGCAGTCCTCTTAAAAAATTAAATTATCTCTAGTTTTGCAAATTTTGCCATTAGTCTTTTATGTCCTACTTTGTCAAAGTTTATATCTACTTTTAAATCTTCTCCTTCTGGTTCTACTGAATTTATAGTTCCTTCTCCGAATTTTTTATGGAATACTCTTACTCCTGCTTCGTATTTCGACAAGTCTATATTTTGATTTGTTTTTGCTTTTCCTAAGTTGTTCAAGAAACTTTCTGCTGTTTTTCCAAATGTGAATCCTGTGTTTTTATTACTTGCTGCTACCTTAGGTTGTTGTTCTGTTATTTTGTATGTTTTTATGTTTCCATTATCTTTGCTTCCATATGTCCAACTGTATGATGAGTCTTTAAATATTTGACTTTTATTTGTTTCTTCTCCAAATACATCTTGATATCCTTCTAGTAGTTCTTCTGGTATTTCTTTTAAAAATCTAGATACTGGATTGTAGCTTGTTGAGCCAAATATTGTTCTTTGTTTACTGCAAGTTAAAAATAATTGTTGTTTTGCTCTTGTTATTCCTACATAACATAATCTTCTTTCTTCTTCTAATTCTCTTGGTTCTGAAATTGATTTGTATCCTGGAAATATTCCTTCTTCCATTCCTATTAAAAATACTACTGGGAATTCTAATCCCTTTGCACTATGTAATGTCATTAATGTTACTACATCTTCTGTTTCTTCCACATTATCTAAGTCACTTGATAATGTAATTCCCTCTAAGAATTCGCTTAAAGAATTTTCTGCAAATTCTTCTTCGAATTCTATTGCTACTGTTAAAAATTCTTCTAAGTTTTCTATTCTATTTTCTGCTTCTATTGTATTTTCATTTTCTAGTGCTTTTGTATATCCTGTTTTCTTTAATGTCTTTTTTATTAATTCTGATATTGTTAGCTTCTCTTTTTCTTCTTTTAATTCTTCTATTGTATTAACAAATTCTCTTGAATTTAGATATACTCTATTTAATCCATATTGTTCTGCATTCTTTATTATTTCATACATTGATACTTCATTTTGCTCTGCTAGTTGCTCAACTTTCTCTAAGCTTGTTTTTCCTATTCCTCTTTTAGGTTCGTTTATTATTCTCTTTAAGCTTAGATTATCAGAACCATTTTGGATTAATCTTAGATATGCTATGATATCTTTGATTTCTTTTCTTTCATAGAATTTTAATCCTCCAACAATTCTGTATGGAATATTTTCTCTTCTAAATATATCTTCTATTGCTCTTGATTGTGTATTCATTCTATATAATACTGCAAAATCAGAATATTTATAATATTCTTCTCTTCTTAGATGTTCTATTTGAGTTGCTAAATATGAACCTTCGTCATATTCATTATCAGCTAAATATACATTTGGTAAATTTCCTTCTTCATTTTGTGTCCATAGTTGCTTTTTATATTTCACCTCATTATTTTTTATTACTGCATTTGCTGCTTTCAGAATATTTCCTGTACATCTATAATTTTGTTCTAATTTTATTATTTTTGTTCCTTGGAAATCTTTTTCAAAATTTAATATGTTAGAGATATCTGCTCCTCTAAAACTGTAAATTCCTTGGTCATTATCTCCTACTACTGTTATATTTCCATTTTTTGATGCTAATAAAGTTACTAATGTAAACTGTGCTTTGTTTGTATCTTGGTACTCATCTACTAAAACATACTTAAATTTATTTGAATAGTATTCTAATACATCTGGATTTTCCATTAATATTTTTATTGTATAGTTTATTATATCATCAAAATCTATTGCATTATTTTCTTTTAGTCTTTTTTGATATAATGTATATACTGATGATATTTTTTCTTTTCTAAAATCACCTTTTGCTCTTACAGCATATTGTTCTGGTTCTAACATTTCATTTTTTACATTACTTATTTCTGATTGAATTGCTCTATCATTTAACAATTTATCATCTATCCCTAAGTCTTTCATGCATCCTTTTATCAAAGTTTTTTGATCCGATGTATCAAAAATTATAAATGATGATTCAAATCCTATTCTGTCTATAAATCTTCTTAATATTCTTACACATATTGAGTGAAATGTTCCCATCCATATATCTTTAGCATCATCTCCTATTAAGTCTGTTATTCTTTGTTTCATTTCATTTGCTGCTTTATTTGTAAATGTTATTGCTAAAATATCCCATGGCTTAGCTCCTTTTTCTCCTATTAAATATGCTATTTTATGTGTTAAAACTTTAGTTTTCCCACTTCCTGCTCCTGCTATTACTAGGCATGGACCTTCTGTGGTAACTACGGCTTCATATTGTTTATCATTTAATCCTTCTAATATATCTTGCATTTTTTCTTCCTTTCTTATTTTCAAAACTCTGTTTGTATTCTATTATATGTAATGGAAAAATGCAAGAGTTTTTATTAAATACACTAATTTCTCTTTTTTATCATATCATCATTGCAAACATTCCTATTAAAAATCCTATTATGTTTCCTATTCCTGTTATTCTTCCATGATATAGTTTATTTGCTTCTGGTGTTAATTCTCCGAGAAACTATATATAGCATTGCTCCTGCTGCAAAACTTAGACATATTGCTATTATTTGTTCTGATATTGTTCCTATTAGCGCTCCAAAAAATGCTCCTATTCCTGTTGTTATTCCTGATAGTACTACATAGTATAAGACTTTTGATTTTTTCATTCCTCCGTTTTTCATTGGTACTGCCATTGATATTCCTTCTGGTATATCATGTAAGCATATTGCTATTGCAAGGCCTAAGCCTAATTTTAGTGAAGCTTCAAAGCCTGAACCAATAGCTAACCCCTCCGGAAAGTTATGTATTGCCAAACCTATTGACACTATAATTCCTGTTTTTAATAAATTATTTTCTTTCATTTTTCCCTTTTTTATCTTTATTTCTTTTGTATTAAATTTTTTTTGTACTATTAAATCACAAAATATCATTGTAATTATTCCTATTAGTATACCTAATATTACACTAATTATATTGCTAATGTTCAGAGCCTCTGGAATTAAGTCAAAACATATTATTGCCATCATTAGGCCTGATGCAAATGATAGTATAAAACTTAGAAATTTATTTGAGTTTCTTTTTAGCTTTATACCTATTATTCCTCCTATTGTAGTTCCAAATGTGCCAAAAAATAAACCTAATACGGTTGTTTTTAAAATCTCTTGCATATGGTTCTCCTTATTTTTAGTTTTATATTTTTTAATTACTGCAAATATTTTTACTGCATTTTTTCTGTTATTATTTTAGTATTACTAAATTTATATTCTATAAAATTGTTATTATTCTTATGATAAATTATAAAAAAAGTAGTTTCAACTTTTAATTTTAGTCAAAACTACTTTTTATACATTTATTCTTCTCCTTTTAATTTTTCAGCTCTGTCTGCTGCTATTAAGTTATCTATCATTTCATCTATATCTCCATTTAGGAAATTTTCCATTTGATATATACTCATTCCTATTCTATGATCTGTAATTCTTCCTTGAGGATAATTATATGTTCTAATTTTTTCGCTTCTATCCCCTGAGCCTACTTGTGATTTTCTAGTATTTGATATTTCACTATCTTGTTTTTGTTTTTCTATTTCATATAATTTTGTTTTTAGCATTTTCATGGCATTGTCTTTATTTTGGAATTGTGATCTTTCTGTTTGACATTCTACTACTATTCCTGATGGTTCATGTATTAATCTTACTGCTGATGATGTTTTATTTATATGTTGTCCTCCTGCACCTGATGCTCTGAACACTTCCATTTTTATATCTGCTGGATTTATATCTATTTCTACATCTTCTACTACTGGTAAAACTGCAACTGTTGCTGTTGATGTATGTATTCTTCCACTACTTTCTGTGTCTGGTACTCTTTGTACTCTATGTACACCACTTTCAAATTTTAGTCTACTATATACACCTTTTCCTGTAATCATAAAAGATATTTCCTTATATCCTCCTAGACCTGTTTCATTTTCATTTAATACTTCTAGTTTCCAATGTTTTCTTTCTGCATACATTGCATACATTCTAAATAATGTTCCTGCGAATAGTGCTGCTTCTTCTCCTCCTGCTCCTGCACGAATTTCACACATTATATTTTTATCGTCATCTGGGTCTTTTGGTATTAATAATATTTTTAGTTCTTCTTCTATTACTGGAACTTTTTCCTTAGATGAATAATATTCTTCTTCTGCTAGTTCTTTCATTTCTGGGTCTTTCATTAATTCTTCTGCTTCTTCCATTGCTTGTTTTACTTGTTTATATTCTCTGAATTTTAATACTACATCTTCTATACTCGCATGTTCTTTTACTAATTTTTGCCATTCTGTATGATTTGATATTACTTCTGGGTCACTAATCATTTTTGTTAATTCTTCATATCTCTTTTCTACTGCTTCTAACTTTTCAAACATATATAATTTCTCCTTTATTTTTAAAATACTTTTGTTATTATACTATAAATTGGTTGATTTTTCAAGTAATGTAAATTCAAATTTTAAAATATACCTTGTTATATTTTAAAACCACAAGAAATTTTATTTCAACTTTTCTTGTGGTTTTTTATTTCATAATTATAATTATCATATTAATTTTTATTTAAAAAATAATATAATTTTAATATTTATAAATTAATTAAATTGTATTCAATATTCTCTTCTTCAAATATTTCTTTTTCTCTTTCTGTACAAGTTAAAATTATTATTTGCCTATTATTATATTCCTCGCTCAAATATTTTAATATATTTTTTAATCTTTCTGTATCGAAATATGCAAAAGCTTCATCTAAAATTATTGGCATTTTTTCTTCTGATAAATCATCTATCATTGATAATCTTAATGATAAATATAATTGGTCTATTGTTCCAACACTTAATCTACTTGCTTCTACATAATTTCCATTTTCTAATTCTACAACCATTCCATTTTCATCATATACATTAACATGCTTGTATTTTCCATCTGTTATCTTAGAAATATTTGTTGACAAATTCTCTGTAAACTTAGGGGTGACTGTATTTTTCATTTCTTCATATGCTTTGGTTAAAATCTCTTTTGCTAAATTCATACTTTGTTCTAATTTTTTTAAGTTTACTTTTTCTTCATTATTGTTAACTAATTCTTCTTCTATTTTTGATAAATTATCTAATTTAGGTTCTATATTTTCTTTGTCAATTTCTAGTTCATGTAATTTTATTTTTCCTACGCTTTGCTCATCAGCGCAGCCGGCAGAACGGGACAGTTCGATTTACATCGCCTCCTCCCAGCTCTACCGGATGGGAGAAAGTCTGGTAGTGTCCATGCAAGTAGACATTACCAGACAGATTCCCTCTAACGAATCAGTCATACTGGTTCCCCAGCTCAGCGACAGCCTGGACAACTTCATCCAGCTTCCCGCCATCTATGTGAACGGTCGTAAACAACATATTTTCTTCCAACGTGAAACCGGCCGGCAGGAAAAAGACTATGAAGAGTTACGCCGCCGTAA
>ENA-OPBF01000660-OPBF01000660.1-human-gut-metagenome-genome-assembly--contig:-NODE-660-length-25571-cov-5.523436_pt1 | contig 25571 bp, 43 predicted proteins | sample MGYA00241067_ERZ501450 | MGnify/ENA primary metagenome ERZ501450 (study PRJEB25962, sample SAMEA2042516) | human gut metagenome | biome: human gut; feature: human-associated habitat; material: faeces... | reverse complement strand
TTTCCTCCAATGATCCATGTTTCATCGTCTCTATCTGGAGATATGGAGTTAAGAAACTTCTCATAATCTTTTCTACTCTTTCCCATCTTTGTCTTGATTTAAACAATAGTTAATAAAATAAGCAACCTGTTCATTTTCCCCTGTATTATCATAATCACCTAAAGTCATATCATCATAATCCAGCAGAACTATACGAAAATCGTTTTTTTGACATACACTTCCGTTAAATACATAGGAATCCCAGCAATTTCTATTATCACCGGAAACTGATCATCGAAGTCAAACGCATCATTAGTTTCTTTAAACTCTTTAAATTCTTTGAATTTTAGCTTTATACTTCCACCGTTCTCCACTAATGCCTCTTTGATGTACTTTAATCTTTTTGCATTCAGATCAACCTCTGCTTTTTCTATTTCTTTGTACAATTCATTCAGATCCATATTCCACTATATTTATGTTATCGAATTTTTCTTTTATAACATCCAAGGCACCACACTCGTTTGTTACCATAACATACTTTCCTGGCTTCATTCTCCACAGATTGAAATACCTTGTCACATTTATAATGTTATTAAATAATGATATTTCGTATCTTGTGTTCCCATTTTCATCATGTCCCGCTTTTTTAAAATAACATAGGGTCGGCTTGTATTTGAAATAATTAAAAAGCCTGTACCATCCCTTCCCGTTACATGTTTCACGATTCCATATTCCAGTAAGCTTCCTATATCCCCTTACCGGTATTTTCTCTATTTTTTTTTGGTACGATCTTGACATACTCTCCTTCTCCGATTGGTATAGTCATATTACCTGTCTCTTCCGTGCAAAAGTATTCTATTTCAGATGCCATGTCTTTATATACATAGAACCGGTATAGGTTCCCGTCAGGGTCTACCCGATCCATGTAATATAATATCACTTTGTCTACTTTTATCTTTTTCATTCCTTTATTCTCCTTATCTTTAAATCGTTATTCCCACAGTATTCCTTCAACCAACTATCCGTTAGATAACGATTAACTCTATCGTATTTCTTTTTCGGACCCTTGCTCCAGAATTTCCATTCGTTTGTGATATTGTACCCATATTTATCAAACCAATAGATATAATATACTACGTTACCGTATAAATCCACTTTGTTTCTCTCCTGTATGATTACCTCGTAAGGCATTTCCTTGTCTCTTTTCTCCATCTTTATCCTCCTTTCTTAAAAAAACGACACCTATCTTCACAGACCAGTGCCGGCAACTAACTTACATGGAAAACTACTTAACTTCAACTAATTCTACAGAGTTGTAGAATTTAGTGAAGCTACCAACAAATTCTCTTATGTTTTTATATTCTTCTGGTCGTTTTCTGTTACCGTCTTTTATATAATTTACCCACAGTCTATCCTCTATGCTCTTAATCGCATTCTCTATCGTAAATTCGTCGCTGACACACATTAAGCACGAAGACCCGGTTTTCTTATGCGGTTTATACACCCTTGAAAAAGACCACATTTTTATCCTGTCGTATATATATCCGTTGTTGGGATAAACGAATCCTATTCGACTGTCGCCTTCTTTAGCATAAAACACACCTGGCTCCTTCCCGCCCTTTCTATATACTACAAATCCTTTTTCTTTTAGGATCTTAACCACTTTGTCTAATTTATTTTCCACGTTCATTTTCATGCAAGTATTTAAAAACGACTCTCATTATAGTTGCGAAGTTCTCCACCTTAACCCACTCATGAGCTACTGCTCTAAGTACAGATGTTTCATATGTTGGGACATTGTCTTCTTCAATCACCTTACAAGAAGCCAGAACTCCTTCGGTCGGCTTTAGTCCGCGGTCATGCAGCTCGCAGAGACCGTCTGGCCGGCGGAACACGCACCACCCGTCTTTCTCTGTTGGCTGGATCATCGCTATTGGTTTTTCTTTCACTGCAAGATACCCCACCATCCACATTGTCTCTTTTAGCCTGTCAGCATATCCGGCATCTATGATGGCTTCTATGTCTTTTGGCGTACCAATACAAGAAACTTTACACATGTTCTTGCATTTATCACATGTACAAGGCTGCTCCCATCTATTATGATCTATGCCAACCAACTTCTTTATCCGTTCTACTTCCTTTTTCATATTATACTGTCTCTGTTAGTTTTTCGTAATACAATTTCATTTCCGGTGAAGCGTATTCCATAAATGCTTCAAACAAGTAGGGCACCTCTATTATCATATTCACATTACAACCTTCTGCCTGTGAAAGCGATTCAAGATCATTACTGTATGAACATGTTACATAAGCTCCTACATTAAACACATGTAAATCTAATCTTACATATTCCATACATAAATCTAACGCTTTAAACAAGTTCTCTACCTCAATCTCCTGAAATAGGTCTATAAACATCCTTAAATCCATTATTTTACCACCCTTTCCACGTGTTTAATTAATACTACTGCTATTCCCTTACCGGTTTTTATCGCACATTCCGATCCTTTTATCCATTCTACACACCCTACATACTTTTCTGTAGAATGAAAACCTGGATTGTATTTCCCAGATGTACTGAACTCTACCGTATCCCCTACCTTCAGATCCTCAAAAGCGACAGACCATGTGGTCCAAATTCTATCATGCCTCCCAGGCTGAATGGCTCCTATTACGCCCTTCTTTCGACCGTTTTTTATCGCCCTTAGTATTATCTTTCTATCACCTTCGATAAGGCTGCAAAAGCGCCCGTAAAAGGTCAAATCAACCTGTTTTCCTCCTATTTCTTCTCTTATTTTTGTTATTCTGTTCATTTTCTGATTTTGTTTTATTTTTTTCTTTGTTTTTTCTATCTTCTATAGAAGATGATAATAACATTATCTTTTCTATGTTACTTTTTGACTGTAAAAAAGAATCGCATTTCATTACTACTACCACCTTCTTAAGTTCCCCATTATCGTATAGCGATACACGCATCATGTTTTGCACCTCGTCCACTATCAGACCTGGAGTAGTCTTAGCCATTTTGCGTAGCTTATTATACTCCGGTCTTTCCATTTCCTCTGTTTATTACTCTATAGTATTTATCCTTATCCCCTTCTTTCAACTTCTCAGATAGAAAATTCATGTAAATGAGACAAACAAAGCCTGTATCCGTATTTCTGTACTCTTCTTACATGATCCCGCAGTCTTATCTCTTCACTTTTGTCTTGTACTTTGATTTTAATACTGTCTCCTTCTTTGATTGTGTATAAAATAGTTTGAATCTCTTCTTTTTTCATCTTATAAAATATTTTAACGGCAGCACCTATACTCACGCACCACTACTGCCTTATGTTTAACAATTAAATACTTAACTCTTCAATGGTCAAGCCTTTTTCTTTTGCCCACTTTAGCATCGCGCATAATTCTGTTTCTGACTTATATTTCGGATCACGCCACGCCCATCCGAATTTATCCAGGACATGATGATATAATTCGTCGGCCTTTGCCGTGTAAATGTCTTTGAATAAATGCTCCGAACCTTCCGGTATAAGCATCTCTGTTGTTGCAAAATCGGAATACGATAAACATCCGTAAGCATATTCTGTTATTTCACTCCATGCTTCTCCGGCTTTAAATCCAAATTCTTTTACAAAAGCCAAAGTTAGATACATATTTAATAATATTGTTACATCATATCCGGAATCCGACTTTCTTTCTATTATTTCCTTTTCAAATTCCTTTAAATCTTCAGGTCCTAAAAAGATGTATCCTGATACCGACCGGTAATTAGTCTCCGCATACTTCTTGCATTTATCATCATTGACAATCTTACTAATGTTAGATAACATCTTTTGCCTCCATTCATCACAAAACTCTACCTCTACGTTCATCCAATCAGTACCATAATTATATTCTTTCGGATATCCGACCGATGTTACCTTTATACTATTCACGCCATATCCGTAAAGGCGTTCACTTACCTCATTCGCCCATTCCTGTACAAAAGGAATAAACTTATTGCAATAAGAATCAAAATCAAAATCCGATTCTTCTTCATATTCCGGCATCTCATCATATTCCTGTGAAAAGAAATGACGCGGGTCTGCTATTGTTTCATAAAAACTTACGTTAATGAAACAAAACTCGTTAGTTGTCGTTTTTAATATCATAACTTTTTGTATTTACGTACATTTTTCTTGCCATAGAATCTACACATGGCACGAATCTGACTATAAAATACTTTTGTCCTCCTGGCCTCAAAGTATTTAAACATTTCTTCATTCTTTGTTTCCCAAACGTAATCCGTTTGGGAACTCATGCGATCTTTCTCCTTGCGTGAATAATGGTAATATGATACCACAACACGTTTCATACCATTCTTTACAGGTACGATATTTACGTCTATACTATTCTCTGTCATATTATTATTGTTTTATGCATTATACAAATACAAAGAGCGCATACCTTCACAGGCCGGCGCTCCTTTCAATAAAAATGAAAAACTAATATTACATAAACATATTGTTTTCTGCTCTTTATTACAATACTTTTGTTCCGCAATTATTATATCTTCCGTACTCTTTTTTCGTATCATTCAAGATTTCAAAAACCATCTTCTTGTGATCTTCGTTTGGTAACCTATCCTTAACAGCCGATATTACGCCCGCTATAGACGTAAAGCCTGAATCTGTTATTGAACACAGCAACACGCCTCTGTCGGCTCCGGTGCTTATTGCTGACGCCTTTATAATATCATTCTTATATATTCTCATAACTTTTTTTGTTTTATTGTTTGTGAGATGCCCAGAATCGAACCGACCTACCGCACCATGAATCCCATAAAGCAAATGCTCCGATCTTCGCAGATGGGAGCATTCTGTCTAAAGCATAAGAAAATTAATGAAGAAATTTTTCTCACTTACGCCATAGCATCTAAAATAGCTATCAGCACTATTTCTATGACAAACATAATAGAAAATATCTTAAATGCCTTTTTCATATCGCTATCTCCTTCTTCTTTATGTTTATAGTTCTTCTATATAATACCTTTCCAGTCTTGATGTTTTGTGCGCTTACGCTAATACAAACGCAGTCCTTTAACCAACTTGGTCTGTATTTAAGCATTTCTTTGGCACTCAATCTTAATATCATCCCTTTGGCATCTGATACCGGCATAGACCTGTTACCTATTAGCCTACTACTTTTCGAACCTGTAGAAGATACCCATTCTATCCAAATGTAATGTATTGTTTGTTCCACTTTATTTTTCTTTTTACGTTCCACGATAAACTATTCCGGCTCCGACCTACGTTCCACCTACGACCGCAGGCCTTAGTCCAAGGCGCCGCCTACTCCCCCTCTATGGCAGCCTGTTCGTACCTACAAAGCCAATCCCCATCTATACAACTATCACTACGCGATAACAAACATGTATCTTTACAACAATCATAAAAAATACACCTATCACAACTGTAATCCTTAACTTCTTCACAGCTAACTACCTTAGCATATACTATACCATCACTGCCTCCTATTCCTTTCACCCCAAAAATAGAACCTTCTACTTCTTTACTCAAATCTAAGTCAGGTGCAAAATCATATACGTTCATGTTGTTCATGTTTTAATTGTTAAACATTCCGTTTGAAAAAAAATACCCACATAATGCAGTCCTTAACTCTTACCTACAGAATACTGTTTTAAAAACGCTGTAAGTCTTAATTTTGTTGGAAAATCCTACATTATGCTGTTTTAAAGCACTGCAATCCTTAATCTTGTTTGAAGAACCTACAGAACGCTGTTTTAAAACGCTGATCTGTTGAATTTTGTTGGTAGGGACTACAGAATGCTGTTTTAAAACGCTGATCTGTTGAATTTTGCGGGAAGAGAGTGCCCTCCCTCTCCCCCTATCCCACCCCGTCTAATCCTCTATCTTTCCGCATAGAACCTGCGCCCTACCGCCTCACTACCGGCATACGAAGAGCGCTACAAGCTTATACTCTGGCATGAAGTATGGGGTATTTAGAGATAATATTATTCCATAGAGAGAATAGAGAGCCTTCAGCCCACGCCCTACCGCCTGCTCCTCCTATCAAGATAGATATTTAAGCCTATAATCAAAGCCAATAAAGAAAAGCAAAAGACCATTACAATATTATACTGATCCGGTCCGTACTCCAACATAGAGCGAATACCAACCGACAGAAAATAAAGATCAGCTACTAATAAAAACCACCACATAAAATAAAAAAAATACAATAAGTATGTCCGAAAATACGGGTATTATAAAGCATAACTAATTGATAATCAAGCATACCTTATTTTTAAGAAAAATACAATAAGCCTAATTTTCAATCCATAGAGATGAAAAAGGCGGCATCCGGCACCCTATTTTGGGCCAGAAAACCGCCTAAAGTTTCGTTTTAGACCAATTTTAACGACATGATATAGACAAAATACCGGCATTATATCCAAACTGTCCTATTTTAGTTTCGTTTTAGACCAATATAGCTCAAATCCGCCGTTCACTCTCAGAATATCTTACCCTTAAATAGAAAGGGTAGGATACGAAAATAGGGCTGCTCCGATATTCGGAACAACCCTATCCCTATTTAAATACTGTTTATGTTTTCTTTCACGTATGTTCGTGATGTATGAACTTTACGCTTGCATTTATCCTTTCCTGTATCGGCATGATACGCTTCTTTGAGATCACGATACAACATAAATTCACGATATACTCTTTTCCGCTTTTCTTTGGCTTCTTTCCTGGACAGACCGCGAACGTCTACCATGTGAGATTTAAATTTCCTTTCCATTTTCTTTATGTTTTAATTATAATTAACCCCAGCGGTTAAGTGCTTCAATATAGAAACCTTCCGCCTCTTTGTACTCACTTTCGCTCAATGTTTCTACCGTCTCGATATAGTTACGCAATGTTATTTTTTACGCAACTGTTTTTAGATTTATTGAACGCTTCAATTAAAGCGTTGATCATTGCTTTCTTTTCCATGCTATTATATTATTTATAATTTAGAGGTTGCTCCGGAATCGAACCGGACGCGCATTCCTATCCTATAGAGATTTTATGCTACAACCAACAGCCCGTAATTAGTACGTAGTTCTTGCGTACAGGCTCGTACTATGTTGTTATTATATTTTCCGTCTGCTACACAACTTAGCCACACATAAGGGCGATTGTGTCCTTGCGTTTTGATATATCACGCTCCTACATGGTAGGCTACATGTTTATACCCTGTAATTTAATCTACAGCCTTGTCCTATTTTACGTGTAGGCAAGTAAGACACGTTTCGGTCTGGAGATAAACCGCGTACAACGGTATGTTTTCCAAACTGTACTAACATACCTAACATAAACCACACTTATTTAGTGCAGTTCATGCAGCAATACCGTATTTTTAATTGCCAACGGCTTCGATACCGGTATATCTATCTCCAATATGTAAAATAACTCTCTGTTTTGTCAGCTTCAGTCTAAAGCATACGCGGGACGTGCACCCACTGACAACGGCGTACAAGCGCGTTTAACGGTACGCGCCTAACCTTTTTTTTTACTGCTGATTGCTTTCGTGTGCTAAATACTCAGATACACACTTTGCAACGGTACGGATAGAATAAGATTTGATCTTAACGGCTACATAAGTAGCTTTATACTCATCCGTTTCTTTAACAAGCCACTTTGCGCTTTTTTTAGTCTCCAACGTTTCAGCGGTTGAAAAACCGAAAGGTTTATACTCCCCGCCATAAATCACATTTTCCGCGCACCAGTCGGCCGTTTTCGTCTCGATTCCTTTCTCCTTGTCTACCTTGTTATCCTTATATACTTTAGAGTATAGAGAAAATTTAACAAAGGTATCACCCACTTTAGGCAACATTTGGCTACACACGGCAACCAGCCGTTTTTTGTCCTTTGCGAGTGCTGCAACCTTTACAGCATATTCGGCTGGTATTTCCAACGTCTTACAAATTGCTTTCAGGTCAGCACCATTTGCAAATAAAGCATTATACAACTTTACAGCACCCACCAGGTTAGTGGCATTCTCTTTAATAACAGCGTTCTGTAGCTTGTTAACATTTTTCTTTGTAATCATATCAATATGTATTTATTTGTTAAACAATATCACCTCAATATATCACCCCTTTACAACGCAAAGAGGCAAAAGGTATCACCATACAATACACCCAACGGGAATATATATATATATATATATATATATAGCTTCATTATGTAACACCAATATTCTCGCTCGAATACGGTGCAAATATACAACCTTTTTTAGTATTACATATATATATGCTATCTTTTTTTTGTTAACTTGTATTAATTTCGATTCTATTATCTGATTATCAGCAAGTTGCAAAACACACAAGAGCAGTACTATACGCGTACATTAATATGTAGGATATATGTTTATTTAAGTGGCTTATAATCAATATGTTATAATAATACATTGATTATCAATAATTTAAATAAACTGTTGATAATCAGCGAGTTTATATGTTTGAGGTGAAAACGCGTTTCCGGTTTTCCAGCGAAGGGGGTGTGGGGGAGAAAACGCGTTTCGGGGGCGGGAGGTTCGTGATAGGTACCCCCTCTCTCCCATCACATAAACATTTTTTCACATCCCTCATGACATAAACCTCTTTCTCATATCTCTCCCACGTTACATAAACATCTTTTACACTCTCTCCCATCACATACCCACCCACCTCTCACACACCACAAAAAAAAATAGGATTGATATTAACCAATCCTATTTAAAATATAACCTTATTTATCTATTGAATTGAAGTAAGTTTATGGTTTTCAAGGAAGTCCTTAAACTGGTCACTTGATACGTCTATAACGAATCCAGCAGCACCAGCATGTCCTCCACCACCGAATCTCTTACTTACCTCACAGCAATCCGCGCTGTCTTCCACGCATTCATAAAGAGAGAACCTAACCTTACCACCTGGCATGATACAAAATGGCATCAGGGCTTTAATTTTCCTACCGTCTAACCAGTCCGGTGTAAGAGAATCAAATACTTTAGAGCTAAATTCTGTAGTATTCATCGCCACGACCTTCACCTCATCAACATACGCTTCGAACGAGTACGCACTTACCTCTTGTTCGTTTTTACCAGCCATGTAGTTAATTATAGCACGTCCTTCTTTAGCGAGATCATAAAAAATAAGATCAATTTCATTGTCCTTCATATTTTCTTTAAAGTGATCATACAAATACGACAATGCTATTAACACATTGAGTCTTATTTTTGATCTCAAGGCATACTGGACAGCTACTACCGTATCCCAGCCTAATTCAGATTCTTTATTCCACACATCGTAGTCTGACAGGCACCGGACGATCGCCGGCACCTTCCCCATCAGCAGGTCGGCGGCAAGTGCGCACGCACCGGTACCGACTCTCCTAAGCCCTGGAACAGTGAATCCCCATGTCTTACTATCTTCGATAATTCCCTTATGATGATCTATCCACATCAGGCTCTTTCCTTCATCAAGCCACTTTTTGAAAACCGTTTTAGAATCGGATCCGAAAGACACGTCAAGAACATAAACAACCCCACATTCATCTACTTTATCAACAACTTTCTTAACATCATCTTCATACGAATACGGGATATAAATAACATCCTTGTTTTTACTGTTTTCGTACATAGTTGCGATGGCTGCCGACACAACGCCATCTAAATCTGATTTATGATAAACTATCGCCGTTTTATTCACCTTCATAATATTGCACATAACTACCTAAAATTATTTACCAACAAACTGAATAACGTCCATATAGTCAACGCCGGCCTTCTCAGCGCATACCTTATCCGAATCAGAGAACTGCCCTGGCAGACCACTGGCGTCCCCGACCATCAACGAACATCCCTTAAGTTGACTAAAGTTCATACCACGCATTACCGTGTCTTTACACTTCATAAGAATATCATCAATCATGCCAGTGTTAGGCTTCCTCATCGGATTTTGTTCGTCATTTGAATAACACAACCTTTTTTCATATAGGACGCCTCTTATACCTCTCTTTACCGCCAGATCATGTACGGACCTCAGTACGTATTCTATCTTAGCTTCAATATCAGCTCCAGAAACAAACCCAGCTTCTACTCCTCCTTGATTGCTTACGATAGCAAATACCTTAACACCGTTCTCCTGCATGAGGTCAAGAGCCTTATTCACCACATCCATCTTAATCCTCATATCTGTCAAGTCTGTAGCGAACGTATTCCCAGAAGCGGTTTCTATAAGCGTCCCGTCAAAATCAAATAGCAGTATTCTTTTGTTTTTAATATCTATATCGTTCATCATTTTTCACTCCTACTCTTTTTTATTACCCTAAGCTGAAGACGGAATAGATTACTGTCTTCTTTTATAATATCATACACAGCATAAGAATTTTCTCCTATATCCCATCCAAGATAATCGAGCAGGTCTTTTAAGTAAATTCTCTTGTATTTTACACCAAGGTTATTTACCTTAAACGATCTCTCGTCTTCAACATCAGAAGCAGCCAGATAAAAAACCGTATTTTCAACTCCTTCAAATATCTTCCCTTCTTCTAAGCCGATAACAACCGCATCCGTTACCCCCATCCAATTCAAATTATCGACAGAGATAGTCATTATCTTACTTTTGCTGATTGACAACTTCCGGATCTTGCTTTCTTTAGTTTTAGATCCTAAAAAATCCTTACTGTTAAAAAAATCTACTTTCATGGTTATAATATTTTATATTGATGTTGCAAACATACATAATAATATCAACAATACTATTTAAAAACAGTTAAAATATGATATTATAATACAGGTAATTTTTTGAACTGCCTTGGAGCCACCTCGGATATGATTCCACGGAAAGCAAGACGCGAACCGAAGTACGAACTCGCGCCCAACGCGTTGCGAGACGCATACGCATACGCCACGCCACTACTCGTATCCGAGCCGCTATAGGAGCGCGCCAAAACAATGGAGTTGCTCGATGTCTGACTATAGTAATCTGAATAATGCATGGAATCGTTACCGCCAACATTTGTCGGCACCACATCGAAAAACGGACCGTTTTCCGCTGCGATATTCGTTATCCAGCCATTGGAAGTTCCGGCGTTCACATTGCGAGTCGATCCGTCTGGGTCGGTGATTTTCCAAACTCGGTTGTTGATTTCTACACCTTCAACCCATTCATAGATACCACCAAAAACCCCTTCCAAACCTAAGCCGCAAACGTACTTTGAACTTTCGTTTTTGGTATCCGCATCGCCGGTTGCGTTGCTGCTTCCCGTTGTTGTAGCCGGATTATTATTTGCGCCACCTAATCCTAATACAGATTGAATATTACGTGTTTTGTACTTAGCATACAACATCATAGCAATCACGCAATGTTGTTGAAAATCTATCATCTGAAACCCGGTACCACGCGCTTTCGCATAATCTTCAAAATCGTTGAATGATTTTGAAGTTGTAGGACTAACACCACTCCAGCTATATAATCCATTCAAAGATACATATCCTTTATATGCTCCAACAAGAGATTCCGGGACATGGATGTAAGTGCCGTCAATATCATGATCAGCAAAATGATAAAGAAATCTATTATCATCCACCTTATACCATTTATACCAAAATTCTAAGAAAACGACCATCACATCACCTTCTGGTCCGGTAAGATTAGCCTGACTACCATCAAAATACAAATTGCTGTTGTCTTTCTTCAACCTACATACAAAAACCTCTCCTCCTCCCATAGCGCTCTTGCAAAGAACTCTATAAAAGCCACTTGTAATCAACCTATATAAAAAATCACTGTCTTCGCTTATTGTTATATTAGCCGGATCTGATACAGATTTATCAAAAACTATAAAATTATCAGTAGGTAAATACCCCCCCCCCTATTTTGTTAAAAAATCTTCTTCTCATAATTGTCTTATTTTGGGATAAAGATAGTTTTAATTTATGAAGATCAATAATAGGATTTCCGTATAATAAAACTATATTTGTCAAGATATTAATTAACTACAAAATTATTTATGTTATGGCAGAATTGAAAATAGGTTTTGTAACCTTCAATCCGGGATCAGGTGACGGTGATCAGGCAGTCACCGTATCAGGTGAAAAATACGAAGGTCGTGTACAGCGCACGCAACAAGTAGAATTTGGTGCCGAATCAGGCAGTGTTAAGAAAACTGCTACCATCAACCAAGCTGCGGCAGCTGAGTTTGTAAAAATAGATCCTACTGCATCTGTAGGGAAGGGAGGTGGTACTGTAACTATCAACGGTACAAGTAACTCAACTAAATTAACGTTCTCCTTAACTCCGGACAAGACTCATCCTCTGACGCTGCAAATACCAGCCTCCTATCGGGCAGCAGGCAAGGCTACCAGCAACGGCGCTGTTATTGCCGACGACCCTGGTGCAACAGGGGGCTTTGCTTTCAGTATCGTATTCTCCGGTATTGCAGCGAACACTAATATAAACGATCTGGTAAATACTCTTAAGGTTACGGCCGCTGGTGGTCAGACAGCTAATACGGTTATTACCCAGACAGCAGGTGATCCGTTCTTGGAAATAGACAAGGAGGTAATTAACTTGGATGCAAACGGTACTCCTCAGACTATCAATGTTAATGCTAACATCAGGTGGACTATCACGCAAGCTGTTTCTAAGTTGGTAAGGAAAGTAATGAAATAACAATTACTTACAGAAAAAGAAAAGGGGCGTCTATTTGGCGTCCCTTTTTTCTATGCATTGTATGTAGTATTTATCTTTTTGCCTACTGACAAAAATCTTTTTGAAAATCATCTGTTTCCTGATATGGACTCTTTTACCGTCATCTAATTCCCTCCATATTTCATTAAAAATCGAATCTATTAACTCCATAACCTTCTTATCGGAAACGAGATTCTTTCTACCGGGGCTAACCCATCCATCATCAGTCATCTTACCGGCTATCCTATTAGCTATTCTACTTAATTCACGTGGGGTGCTCATTTCAATCTGTTTTTAAATATTCTACCTTTTTCACACTGAAGTATGCAGTCTCTCATGGGATGATCTTGTTCGTGATCGTCGCACATCGGAAATTCTTTTCCATAGGGGAAAGCAATGTGCGGGCACTGCGCCCTGAACGCATCCCAGGCCGACTTCCTCACAGCCTCAGCTCCGGCACGCACGCCTTTCTCTCTTTCCTTGGCTGGGTCAGCATACACGTTTGAAATAGCTCTTTTCTTCCAAGTAAGCATATTGTATTGACATACTCCCATCGCTAAAGCAAACGGGATTCTTGGATACAAACGTATGGAACCCCTGCATTTCTGCAACCGGAATTACCCATACTCTCCAATTCGGAAATGCCCTTCCGAAGTATATTACAGGCTGCAAGAACATCACGGTCGTTGACTGCACCGCACGACGGGCATACCCACGTGCGGTCGCGTAACGACAGACCTTTATTAATGCAGCCACATTCACAAGTTTCGGATTACTTAACAGATCCCTATTAAGGATCTTAAGCATTTGTTGCTCTGGGTAGTTCATTGTCTTACTTTTTTAGAGGCTTGTGGCGGAATCGAACCGCCCTACGAGATTTTGCAGATCCCTGACTAAACCACTCATCCAACAAGCCATGTAGCCCATGCCTGAATCGAACAGGCAACTTTTGATTAGGACTCAAAGGTTTTATCCGTTAAACTAATGGGCCTTATTTTCAATAATCCTTCTTTTTATAAATGCTCTTCCATAACACTCACTTCTACCCTCTGTTGCGTTTTTATTTCTTGATCCAAAATTATCAGTTAAAGAATGACAATTCGGACATAACAATTCTATATTATTAATGTCATTATTTAATGCATCTCCATCAATGTGATGGATTTGAAGCGGCACCAATCCAGTACTTTTATTAGTTTCACCCCATCCGCATCTTTGACATTTATTATTATATTTTCTAAACAAATATTTTCTAACAAATGGTTTATAAGTAAAATATTTCTTATTAGTTCCATCTATTTCACCGTTAAGCCACTTTTTTATCAATATTTCATCCCTATTACTATTCTCCCTATTTTTGTAATCAAAAAAGCATTTCTGATTACAAAATTTACCCATACCATGACTATGTTTTCTAAATGTTTTTCCACAAAATAAACAAGTGCATTCTTCTGCTTTAACAGGAGTCCAATTCCCGTTTTTTAACCTATCTATTTCGCTTTCACTTAGACGTCTCCTTGGTGAGACATTTATACCAAGTTTCCTTGCTACATTCTTTATATGAGTACCAGAACATCCATACATATCACCTATATACAAATAGCTCCTTTTTTCATCAAGAATTAATCTTTCAAGGTTACATTTTTCAAGTTCCCAGTCTCTACCTCTTTTCATATTCGAACAACTATTTAAACATATACAAAAGTAATATTTAAATTCGAATATAAGACTCTTATATCAAAAAATATGTTATCCAAGGAGGATTCGAACCTCCGCTAACAGAACCAAAATCTGTTGTGCTACCACTACACCATTGGACAGTGGTCCGGTAGGAGGGATTTGAACCCACGTGTAACCAACTACCCTTTCTACAAGGTATAAGCTTGAGGGGATACTACCGGATAAAATTTATGTATAAATCCTATTTTTACAAATATTAATTATGGTAGCGCGTGATAAATCAAAAATATCGGCTATTTCTCCATAAGACATATTGCGATTATTTCTCATATCCCTTATCGTTTTAGCCACATCATTATTTATCTTTCCACTATATAAATTTGACTCTTCACCCTTTCTTATTTTAAACAGCCCCAATCTTATGGCTTCCTTAGTATTATAAGAAAGTGTACACCATTCAAGATTATCATAGTTATTATTCAATTTGTTTCCATCTATATGATTTAAAACATTTAAATTTTCATCATATTTATCAACAAAGTAAATACCGACCAATCTATGAATACAAAATGATTTATACTTTCCATTTTTACATAAATTCACATAATAGTATCCTCCTTGATTTATCCTTTTCTTTAAGATCTTACTCTTTCCTGATTTAAAAGAAAAAACATCTCCGCAATCAGAAATAAAATAATCTCCATCATATCCTTTAATTTCTACTAATCTACTCATTTTATTGATTAATTATAGAACAAGTAGGTATCTTTTCAGATACCTACTCATAGGACTTAATTTTAGATACTCACTTTATTAAAAAACTCTCTCTCAACGCAAAGTTAAGTACTAACCTAAAATATGGCAAACTTTAAAACATAAAAAGATTAAAATAACTCACTTCTTTTTTTTTTCTTCTTTTTAGTGTCTTTTACTTGTTCAGCTTCGTTTTCGGACTCCACTATATCACCGGCTTCTTCCTGAATCACATCTGTATCAAGAAGCGTATTGTATTTCACTTCTTTATTTTCATCAAATTTCTCCGATTCTGCCACATCCTTATCTGACTCCTCATCTTTATCCAATTCCGGCTCAGCGACATCGTTTTTGTCTTTACCGATTATACCTATCTGATAGCCTCTTAATTCTACTTGCATTGATTTCAGCTTAGATTCTAACTCCTGTATTGCCTTGGCTCCAATAGAAACCTCATTTTCCAAATCTCCGATTCTGATCCTGGCTTCAATCAATTCATTTGATTTCTTTTTTAATTCAAATGATATACTGTTTTTCTTTTCTTCCAAGTTGCTGATTTTGTAATTAGCCTCATCAAGATCAGACTTAGCTTTGTCAAGATCAGCCTTGGCCGCATCAAGTTCTTCCGTTTTCTTCTTGACGCTTTTTATCAGCTTCTTCTGATTTTCCTTCAAGGCGTCAATCTTTTCCTTAGACTCAGAAAGATCTTTGCCAATAGATAAAATCTCTTTATCCTTTGAAGCAATATCTGACTTAAGTTCTGAAAGCCTTTCCTTGTAAAAATCAGCCTTATCCTGCATTTCCTCAATTTCTTTTGCAAGATTTTCGGATTTAATAGCTTTCTCCCTGTACATTGACAGCTTGCTGTCTGTGATGAATGTAAAACCTAACATGCTCATTTTTCAAAATATTTAAATATTACTTAACTCCAGAACTACCAAGACCTTTTTCTCCACGTTCATTTCCGTCTTCTACCTCAATATCTGTCACCTCTTCCAATACCATTTTGTATTGTGGAACGATTTCCATCTGAGCTATTCGATCGTTTTTATGGATTACGGTCGGTTTTTTATTGATTTTAGTAAGATTAACCATATACTCTCCTTTGTAGGTAAATTCGCATTTACCGGGCGCGTTAGTAACTACCACTCCCTCGTCAAAAGAGAATCCTGATCTTCCTTCTACATTCACGCACCATCCTTCTGGGATATTCAATTTGAATCCTGTTCCGATTCTAACAGAATAACCTTGATATAAGGTGATTGATTCAAAATCGGAAGGAACATCTATTTCCACTCCCATGTCATTCACCATCTTCACCACTCTATATGCACGAATATCACAACATGCATCACCATCATGCTTGTATTCAGGTACTACGACATCAGGATACAGCTTCTTAATACCTACCTGCACAGTCTTCTGATAACCTGGAGTCAAATACGATTCAGGTATTTTATTAACAACCTTATCTTCTTTTTTATGTTTGTTGTTCTTTTCAGAAACAGTATCCTTCTTGCTATCTTCTTTTTCAGAAAGAAGTCTTTCAATATCTTCTAACTTGTCCATAATTATATTTTTATAGTACAATAAACAATACCTTCTTTTTTTATATTCTTCGTTGATTCATAACACTCACGAAAAGTACTTATGTCTGCATCATTAGGATCATCGACCCACTCATCTCCTTGCTTATATTTTTCTCTGGTTTCTGAGTAGATCATACATAATTTATCCCCATGCTTCGCCATAATCCTTTCTTCTGTCACTTTCCTACGAAGTTTAATAAGGGGAAATCTTGTAACTATTTCTACCATCATTCTACACAATCTTTAAAAGCCCAAGAGATGTTATTCTCATGGGCTGATGTTTATATTAAAATGGAAGGTCATCTTCTTCCACAGGAGGGAAGTTCGGCATCTGTGCTTGCGGCTGTGGCTGCGTCTGATGCTGAGGCTTGGTGCTCCTTGTAGTAGGTGCCGGGGCAGGTGCAGCCGGCTGAGCCGGGGCCTGATACTGAGCAGGCTGTTGAGCAGGCTGTTGGTAATTCTGATACGGAATAGCACTCGGAACAGACTGAGGTTGTTGAACCTGTTGAGGCGCTGCCGGCTGCTGGGTATAAGTCTGAGGGGCTGTAGGCTCTTGCTGAGTATTTCCTCCTAAACCTAATTTAGCCATTATACCTGCTCTGATATCTTTAATAGAAGCATTGAACCTGTTTGAATATTCAGTAATCTTCTGATAAGTAAAGTTGTTTTGAGCTGAATAATCGAGGCTTTTCTTGCCATCAAATCCCGTAACCTCAACAGGGTCAGGCCAGCCATTTACGCCTTTTTTATAAAAACGTTCAACAAGCTGATCTTTTTCTCCGTCTACTCCGGCATATGCAATAATAAGTTCTGAAGAACCAAACTCATCTTCTTTCTTCTTCTTAAAGACATTGAAATAAATTTCACGACTAAAATCGATATTTTCGTAGTATTTTACGAAGCTCTTAACAAAGCCCTTGATATTTCCTTTTTGATTTACGAGAGGTATGGAAATACAATAGTTTTCATTAAGCTCGTAATCTTTCAACACGATAAGGAAATTAGTAGCAGTATTTCCATTAGAGAAAGTACTTGTCTTTAACCCGATGTAGTTGATGTATCCAACTATTCCATTATAATACTCTTTCCAATACCCCGCCGGCTGACCGCTATTAGGATTTATGTGCTGAACAAAACCTTCTTTTGGTTCGTTACTTTTTTCATACAAGTTACCATCCGAATTAATATACAGATAATAAGTTGTACCAAAACTTCTGTTTTCTCTAAAAGCCATATTATTATTTTTTATAGATTATACAATGTTTGATTTAAAACGTATGTTGATTCGTATTTAGGATTGAACATCTTTATCATCTTATACTGATCAGACCAATCCATGACAGTATCTCCTTTTATAAGTGATTTTACGGAAGACAGTATATTTTCCTTACCGATAGAAAAATTAAAACACGGACCTTCAAGCGCATTTAAAGGCATTGATTCCATTATCCTTTTTCTATTTCCAAAATCCTCAGACATTACCGTTATACCGTTTTCTTCATCTACCTTGACATTAACAACATTATCCACTAAAGTCATAGAATTAAGAACAGATATAAGTAAATCCCTATCGAACTTAACCCTCGACGATTTTTCGAATTTATTACATACGTATTCGTAGTTAGGATACTGTTGTTCTACGTTCATATCCGATATAATCACATTATCAAAACATAAAAACGTCCTAATACCATCTGTGGAAATACTGATCTCCGTATCCTTATCAGATAGAAAGCGATACAAGATAGAAGCCGCAACCTCACTTAGCATAATTGACCTTTCTTCTACTGCATTAGCATACTCTTTCCTGTTTATAAACAAACGGAACATATCAGTAGAAACAATGTCAATATAGTCCTTCTTCACATTAAGAAGAATCGAGCATATAGCCGGTCTAAATTCATCCGATCCAACAAACGCAAAAGATCTTTTCATAGACTGAATGAAAGACGAACTCATAACACGAATACCATCACCTACAGGATAAAAGAAATCAGGGAAAGCCTTATCCTCAATCCAAGTAGAAGAAAAAGATCCTCTATCATATTTAAAAACGATACTGTAATCGTTTTTAATCTCTATCTCTATATCCTGGTTATGATTTTTAAAAAACGAAATAAGAGTCCCGGCATCTACTAAAAGAGAAAACTTCTGGTCACAAGAAATATCAGTATTCACATCGAAAATATCATCCGTATATGTTATACGTTCGTTCATGGCTTGTATCCGGATATGATCAAAATATAAAGTAATTTTTATATTCGATGTGACACAATCCTTTAAGACCTTATCAAACATCTTTGAAATATTTGAAAGCTTCTCATTCATTAGTATGCCAGGAACTCTTACTTTCATTTTTTAAAACTTACGATTATGATTATCTAACACTGCAAATGTATTATTTTAAAATCTAATTTTGAGTTAATTGGATTTAAAATGATTTAAAATAGATTAAATACTTCTTCTTGTCGCTTCTGCTATCAGCATTGCATCAACTATACCGTCATGGGCGGTCTTACATCTTTCGTTTTTAACAAACGTATCGTTTGGCCAAAGCCTTTTAGCACAAGCTAATGACGTTTTTTTAGTATTTACCTTACTGGCTTCCATGACCTTATCAGAATGTGTCCAAACCAATTTCTGCCATGTTTTAGGGGCTATGAAATTAACGGAGCAACTTATGTCCGTAAATGCCATACAGAGGGAGAGGAACAGCCCATGCAGTTGGCCTTTGTTCTCCATGAGGGAGGCTGTAGAGGACGTGCTGACCCCGTACAGTGCGTGGACGTCCTCTATGACAAATACTACCCTATCAGGATTGTTTTCTACGATCGTATCCCGGCAAAAAACATATTCTTTAGTCAAGTCTACTGGTCCTGAAGCTGATATTCTTGGAGTGGAGATTCTTGATATTAGTTTGCTGTCTTGATCGATGCAGGCTATAGCTCCATCTTTTCCTGGATCTGCTGCTATATATAGTATCATAATGCACTAATTTAGATTCATGTCAATTTTGCCAATGCTGTCATCATCTTCAAAACCTCCATTGTCAGTAAGTTCGTAATCAATAGCCACAGCGCCGTTGCTAAGGATGTAAAAACCTTTAAACATCTTTCCTATTTCAATAGGATACACGACATTTACGTCCCTTCCAATATCCTCAAACGGCATAGCGATATCTTCTGTTTTAGCTTCCTTTTGTTTTGCTAATACACCAACGGGTATATTTTTACCTTTTATAGATGCGTATGTAACCATATACAGAACATCGTTATTAACAAACGCCCTATCACTACTTACCTTATCCAAGCTGACATATATAATATGTTTTATAAAACTATTGATATCCCCACATATGTTAATAGCTTCTACTTCTTTAGGAATAACGACTTCCACTTCTTCTGGTTTTATATTTTTCTTTTTCATTGCATTAATCTTTTCGTATTTTGTTTTACTTCTTCAACAAGATCCTGATCTTTCATCATCTCCTGCTTAAGTTTCTCATTCTCCTTAATTCTTTTCACCCTATCGGCAAGAATCTTCTTATATTTCTTATCCGATATTTTAATAAACCAAGGACAGTTCCTTGATGGAATCCTTTTACATGGATAGTCAGTGAGACCGTTCGGTCCAAACTGCTCGCATCGGTTACATTTTTCTGCTCCTGTCATTGTAATTATATTTTAGGGAAACATTCTTCCAGTTCTCTATAAGAGCACTCTACTACAACAGAATCTCCTTTAGGGAGAAATACTAAAATAGAATCGATAGAAAAAACACTATCTACTTTCCTTACAAGTTGGCCATGCTTATAAGAAGATATGACCAACCTAATTCCATACGCATCTGAATAAGATCCTTTCCTACATGGAGTTATGCTTTCAACAACATAATCGAAGCCTCCGATATTAACTTCATCGCCGGCATTGATTTCCATAATAGGAATCATTTTGGCTCTTCTATCTATGCTTATTTTCATTTCGCAATCTCAAATTTTATTTGCTCCTTCGGTTCATAATTCCATACCTCAAAATCATCAGCTACAAAATCATAAAATCCTTTCCCTTCCATACGAGATGAGATAGTAACCTGCGGAACCGGGCCGAAAAGAGAGCGACGGAGGAGCTCGTTTGCCTGTTCTTCGTGACGGTCATACACATGCATATCTTGGATGAAATGAGTGAAAACTGCGGGCCTTAACCCGGCGTCGTGAGCAAACATCATCATCAACGCCGCATATTGAGCTACATTCCAGTAAGAAGCTGTAATCATATCCTGGCTGCGCTGATAAAGCGTCATATACAACTCATCTCCTTTAACAGATAAATTGATCTGAAACGCACATTCTTGAAGAGGTTTTAGTCCATTGGTTTCAGGATCGAACATGGATGCTACTATTCTTCTTGACGAACGATCATTCTTGAGTGACCAAAGAATGAAGTCTGTTTGGTTAAGAAAACCGTAAAGACCATCATGGATATCTGTCATACCATCTGGAGCTTTTCCGGTACCCATATAAACATGTCTGTTCACCATATCTCCATAACATCCTTCGATCTTTCCATTATCATCAGCCCACTGATCCCATATATGGAGACCAAGTTCTTTGATGTCTACCGATCTTTTTTGCCAAATCCACAATATTTCTTTTATGGAGTTTTTAAGATTAGTAGGTCTAAGTGAACCAAGAGGAAATTCCCGACGAAGATCGTACTGGTTACATACTTGTAGGATACGCTTCACCTTGACGCCTGTCCCGTCACCGTAGACCGGTCGCTTTACCTCTTCCCACGGCTGGCTCATTATAAGAGCCAAATTGTCTTGAAATATTTTATCTACTCTTGCCATATTCTTATTAGGTACTTATATACTATAGTATCACCATCTCAAGGTTATGCCAACAAACAAGAATCATTAAAAATTCTAAGAGGAATGGTTATAAAGACGATTAATTTCTTCTTGTTCTAAACACGGACCACCTACAACTTTCTCTGTCGCTTTTCTTTGTCTAACAAAATCTTCAGCTTCGGAAAAAGTTGTAGCATAAATATATCCACCATACTTTTCTCCATTTATATCAAATTCTGTCACAAACTTCTTTTGTTTTTCTTCTTTTGTTTTCATAACTATAATTTTTAAAAGCGAATAATTGATTGATTTATAAAAAAATAAAGCGGTGATAAACTAAGTTATCTTAACTAACCACCATCCAGTCATCAGCCAACATATCTGATTGCGAAGCTAACCATCCGTTTACGATATTATCGTTAGCATCTTCCATGCACAGATAAGCGCAAAATTTAATCATGTTGGTTTCAGTTACGTCATAATAATCGTTTACGTATTTTTTAAACGAATCTGGCAATGACTTTACTTTATTAACTATCATATCAGTAGACAACCAATCTTCCGGGCGCTGGAATACGAACATACCTTTACCATTCCATCCGGCACGTGCAATCAACGCACCTTTTTTTTACTTCTTCTAAAGCTTCTCCAAATTTCATAACTATATTTTTTATAAATTAAACTCTGCAAAATCTATTTCAGATCCGGTTGACAAATTAATCATTGACTTTTCAAGCTCTTCCATTGGAACCGGTTTCACAATACCTCCATTACCAAGAGTCCTTTTATAGAAGTTTATCACCACCGGATCGCTTGTTTTTATTGTCTTAGGAATAGGTTGACGAAGATACATTCCTTCAAGCGATTTTACTCTTGAAAGAGCTGTATATAACTGACCTGTTTCGAAAGAGTTGGATACGTCCATCATCGCCGCATCTAAAGTTAGGCCCTGGCATTTATGGATAGTTATGGAGTAACCGATTTTTATCGGATACTGAGTAATAGATCCAATTACCTCAGACTCCACTTTATACCCGTTTCTGACGTATTTTACTTTATCAAACGAACATGGAGTAATAATAACCTTGGTATGTTCTTCATCTTTAGGACGATCAAGAACTACTTCAATCTCCCCATTTTTAATAGAAGACACAACGCCAAGAGATCCATTGACATACTCTCCTCCGTTTCTGGTGATCATAACCCTGGAACCTTCTTTTATAAGAAGCGTCTTTTCAACAGGTGCTTCTTTAGGATAATCACCTTTTATAATAGCTTCGAATTTTCTTAATGATCCAGGAACAGAATTTATTCTCATTTCATTAATGGCCGTAGCCTTAGCGTTGGTTGTAACGATCTCAACATACCCGGCACTATTTTCAGGCTGAATACATCTGCTATTTAACGTACTAAACACATCATCGTCCATCTGACCATCACGAACCTTATTAAGGATGCTGATAAATTTCTCATCTTTCTGACGATATATTTTTTCAAAAGACACCATTTCCATACCAGAAGCCATAAGGGACTTAGAGCTGAAGAAATAAGATGTATCGTATATTTCTCTAAAGAAATCTTCTTTGATTACAGGTGGTAACTGAAATAAGTCTCCTACCATAATAAGTTTCACGCCGCCAAACGGATCCTTGTCGCCTCTTGCACGACGAAGAATGTCCGCAACATTATCAAGAAGATCAGGGCGAACCATAGAAATCTCGTCTATGATAAGATACTTTATATTCTGTAGAATCTTTTCCGAACCTCCGTTGAATTTATATTCGCAGTTATCCATAAACGCACCTTTTCGTATTTCAGGTATATACGGCTGCATTCCTATTCTAAAAAATGAATGAATGGTTTGACCACCTGCATTAACAGCAGCAACACCTGTAGGAGCTACAACAACCGCATTTTTTAATGCCGGTATAATACGCTTAAGGAACGTTGTTTTTCCACTTCCTCCTTTACCGGTTATAAACAGCGGTTTTGGTGACTTACAAATAGACTTAATAGCTTTTCCTTGTGCGACATTACCTTCGGACATAACTGAACGAAGAACGCACTCCATGATTTTTTTGTCGTAACTTATAGCCATATTTTTCTGATTTTGTTCTACAAAACAAAAGTATGAAAATAAGATAAAACATAAAACATAAAATGAATTAATTAGAATTAAAAAGAAATAATAAATTAGACAAGTGGCTTTGTGGCAGACAGTAATGTAGTTTCGTATTGATACAGTTATGGCATAGTAGTGGCTAACGGGTGTTTCCGTCAACATCCTACGAGATTATCGTTTTTCGGCTCTGTCGGCGACCACTAAGAACAGACCCTCTCTCAAGTACCAAACATCATAATGATGAATACTGAGATGAGGAATAAAGATAGGTATCATTATAGAATGATAGTTCTTCTAATGGTATATCCTTGAATACGGATTCACCATCTAATTCTTTATCATTATCTACTGTTATACTAATATTAGGTAATGATTGGACAGATATATCCATATCCCCTATCTTTTCCTTAAACTGTTCCGCCTTAACATATGTATAGATGTCTTCGCTTACCGATCCCACCGCTTTAGCCATCTCGCCGGCGAACTCGGCATACATATCCCGTACCTCATTAAAACCTGCCTTTTTGTCAGGAGCGGTATTGTTATAGGATTTCATTCTCCTACTTACCCTACCGCAGACCCCGGCAACGGACGTCCCCACCTCAGCACAGCAGGCTTCCGCATCAGCCATGCCTGCCTTTACCGTGGCTACCTTCTCCTTACTCCATCCACTAACCTTGTCGTATGATTGTTTAAGACGGTTTAAGAACATGTCCATTCTTCGCTTCTTATCTTCTGCTATGATAGCGCGATAGTACTTTCTTATAATCTGGTTTTGTGTACTTCGCTCATATCCTTCCCAGAAGTCTTTGTGCGCTTCTTTAGCCATAACAGAAGCCAATAACCTTGCTTCTTCTTCTTTTGTCTTTTTACGATCTATGCCAAGGATTTCGCCATCTTCGGAAACAACTTCCTCTGCGTTTAGGAAACGTAGGATATGAGTATTGTCTTTTAAGAAGAAATTGAAATCGTCTTTCTTACTCACTTTTTCTTTTTCTCCTTTCTCTATATCCTTCTCTCCAAAATACCATCTGTTTGTTGCTCCTTTTTTATACAAGGTCCAGGTATTTGCTATTTGCCAGAAAACAGCTCCGTGCCTATATACCGGAATTAGCTTACCTATTGGGTAGTTATGTTCGTTTGCTTCAATGTAAGCACGAGGATTATCTACGTATGTTATAAATTGTATGTTTTCGAACCTTTTTACGAGCTTGTCTTGTATCGCCATACCGACAATCTCTTTCGCTTTTGTTAGTCCTACATTCAAGTACAATGCAATTGTTTTATTACTTATCGTCGAATCAATTAATCCATAATACGAGTGGCTTCCGTCTACGACATCCGCCTGAGAGTTTGTCTCTCCACTGTTCAGTACAGACTCATTGTTTCTGACTAAATTAACAAACATCGCCTCTCTTATCCTGTCAAGGACCTTTTCATGGTTTGTTATTTCATTTTTCTTTATCTTAATTAAAATCCTATTCTTTGGAAGATTCACTTTCCCACATCCGAGAGTAAGTTGTACGCCATTAACACGATATCTTCTTGCTACAAACGTACTATCCGTCATACGGAACAGTTCGTCAAACATCGGATGTCCTGTCATGTTCTTGAACTTCGAATACCCGATTCCAAGTTTATGAAGAAGATCTTTCTGGTTTTTGAATCTTATTCTCGAATCCCGGCGGGAGATTTTTATCATACAGTATAAAGCATACAATTCCATGAACAACGAATCATCTGACCACTGTTCCAAAAGTCTGAGACTTATGTTAATATTTCTACCTAATTGTAGCTTCATATCCCATATTCTATTAAATATATTTAAAGCTATTCGTATGTTTTAATACATCCCCTCGGAGACCTTTCGGTCTCCGAG